>Ga0075123_10000100_pt1 | contig 39585 bp, 59 predicted proteins | sample AntAceMetag02UKX_FD_69808 | JGI IMG/M metagenome (GOLD analysis project Ga0075123, IMG submission 69808) | Saline lake microbial communities from Ace Lake, Antarctica - Antarctic Ace Lake Metagenome 02UKX | ecosystem: Environmental > Aquatic > Non-marine Saline and Alkaline > Saline | place... | reverse complement strand
TATGGAATGGTTCACGGCCCGATGTATCCCCATTTTAAAAGAGGTGGATTAGTTTATTCCTTTCAAATAAATCTGATAGTTCCGAGTGGCTGTGCCGTCGCTGTGGGCGAAACTACTCAAAAGGTTACTATATCATCCACTCCAAATATTTTCTACGTTCCAGAGGCTTCTGGGGATACTGTAGGGGGAACTAAATACTCCCGTCCTGTGTTTGATATCAGTCCGATTAGTACAACCGTGACTCAATTGGTTTTAACGAATGAAACGCGGGGAGAAGAATTAACTTGGAAAGGTAATTTAGAATCTACTCATACTTTGCGGATTGATTGTGATTTAGAATTTATTAAGAGGTCTGTAGATGGGGGAACTACTTGGACGAATGTCATAAGTGGGATTACAAGTGGCGATCCGTTTCCTTTTATTTCTGATAGTGTTAGAAATGAATTTAGCTTTCAAGGAACTGCTGGAGTGGTTATAGATATAACGTATAGGGAAAGGTTTTTGTAAAATGCCTTTAGTTTTTTTAGATGCTGATAACTTTATTGAGATGACTTTGATTTCAGATGTAGCTATCGCTGCAACTACAATGGAAGTTTCAGTTGCGGATGGAGCTAAAGTTTCAGGATTAGATGATTTTCATTGCGTGATCGATGTGGAAGTGATTAAAGTCACAAATGTAGTTAGTGGAACTTTGACAATCGAAAAAGGGCAAGAAAGTTCAAGTGATGTTGCTCACTATATCGATGATACCATTTCAGTTGCTCCCACTTTTGAATATATTGAAGAATTGCAATTGGCGATTGATGATTTGAATACAGCCGTTTATTATTTGCGAGGTGCGGAAGATGGAGTGATTAGAGATGAATCAGGTGGTTATTCAATGCTAGTAGAGGAAACCTCTCCAACTTCATTAAGTGTAGATATAGATGTTGGGGGAGCTTTAATTGATGAAGGAATATATCGACAAAGAGCGGCTGCTGTATTGGGGCCAGTGGTTGCTCCAAATAGTGGAGAAACTCGAATTGATATAGTTCAAGTTACACTAAATGGATCTGCTTCGATAAAAACAGGTGTAGCGGATTCTGGAGTTGCTCCAGATCCTTCATCTTCGAGCATTGCAATAGCAGAACTCACTATAATTGGTGGACAAACGACAATCGAAGCTGGTGATATTTCAGATGTGAGAGTCTTCGTATGATCGGATTTGGTGAAAAATTTTGGGGCGGATTTTTATGGGGAGGAAAAGAAGCAGTTGGTGTTACTCCACTTGCTTCTTATAGGGATGATCAAAGCTACTTCATTGAAATTTGGGATTCCAGTGATGACGTTTTAGCCAGGCTTCCGTATTGGGGAAATGGGAAATGGGGAAAGCATGTTTACAATCCTGCTAGTTTATCTTTTTCTTATCCCATCGGAATAGAAAATGATTCCAATTGGGAAGAGTTAGTTCGACCAAATCAAGTAGTTTTATTTGATGGAAATGGAACGAAACTTGGGATATTTCATATTTCAGATACGGTGAAAAGAACGGATTCTGAAGGACAGAAAATTATAGAAGTCAATTGTGTAAATGTCATTTCACAATTGGGGTTTGAACACGTAGAATCTAAAGATTTTGGAACGTCTGTTTCTCTACGAAGCATTATTCAAACACTTTTAAATGATTATCAAGATAATGGAACCTGGACAGATATCGGATATGGAAGCATTCATAGTGCTTTTGCTAATACTTCGATTTACAATCTAAAAGTGGAAAATCAATCTATCTTACAAGTTTTAAATGGAGTAAGGGATCGGATTGGTGGTTATTTTTATGTAGGAATCAATCGAAAATTATACTGGGTTCAATTTCCAGTTACTTCTAGACCAAGACAAGAATTTAGGATTGATAAAAACATAGTCAGTTTAGAAATAAGAACTGATTACAAGACTGTATTCACAAGGGTAAAAGCATATGGGAGTGGTGGAACAAATGAAACGCGCTTAACAGCTACAGCGGATTCAGCGAACATAGGAACACAAGGGGTAATTCAAAAAGTAATTTCCGATCCAAGAATCAGAAGTACCACAGAATTGCAAAGGTGGGCTGAACAGGAAGTTAGGCGTTTAAGTGTTCCAAGTAAAGAAATAAACTTGGAGGCTATAGATCTTTCCCGGCTTAGGGGTTCGGTGGATTATTCACATGAAAATATTGAAATTCCTTCTAGAATTCGAGTCATTCATGAAGATTTAGATGAAGAAATTGTTACTAATATTTTAGGTGCTACTTTTAATTTGGATGTTCCAGGTGGAGTATCAATTCAAATAGGAAATCCCGCTCCTGTAGAAAGTGAAATAGCAGAAGGGGGAGAGGATTTAACAGGAAGCCAAGTCTATCAAGAAAGAAAAACACCAGCCCAAATTATCAGTAGTTTGATAGATGATTCTTTAACTAATCGAACAACGGATTGGGGATTTGAAAGCACTATTTTGGATCTGATTGATCCTGATTCTTATGATGATGGTTATTTGGATTCTACAGAATACATAATTTGGCAGAACCACACTGAAATTCCAGATGAACCCATTTATGGTAATTTTGAAGATGCTTTAATAGCTGTATTAAGCCCGGATGAAATTTCAGATACTTTGAAAGAATTGTTAGAAGGAACTGGAGGGGATTCAGATCAAGTAATCCAAAACACATCTGATATAGCAGATTTACAAGCTGATATGCCAAGTGCTGGAACGGGAGCAATGGAGCCGGTTACGTTTGATGTAGGAACGGCAGGTTCTTCTACTGATTATGCACCAATGACCCATGATCATCAAGGAATGCCTTTCATTTCAGGTGTGGACAGAGCTGCTTTGAAATCAGTTTTAGAAAATGGAGGAATTGGATTTACTACATCGGCTCCAAAGGGCGTTTTTGTAAAAATTCATGATGATGTATACGCGATTCTAACGGCTTTTAGTACAACTGAAGCATTGCTAAAAGCTATGATGGAAGATGGGGAGTTTGGGTACATTTCAGAAGAGCCACAAGCTGCTTACATTATGATAGACGGGGAATTAAAACCCATTTCTGTTGTGGTGAATGATCATGATACCATTATCAATGGAGCAACTTTATTAGACGGAACTTTAATATATGCAAATGGAAATCAAGATGATCAAGGTGATCTCCAGCATTTTATGGTTCAAGACGGAAACTTAGTTCAAGTTCAACCGGGGGTAGAAAATGTAGCAATCTTGCCCAGCGTTCCTGAATATGGAATGAAAGAAGTTTTTTGGAGAAAATCCGGTGGCGATGCAGGGGATGAAGGCGATAGAATTTATAGAGCTTATGCAGGGGATGAAAGATACACACCCGTTCAACCAGGTGTAGAAGAGGAAGCTTCCTTTCCAGCCATTCCCACTACAGGAACTCGGATTATTCGCAAAGGAGACCAAAATTGGATGGCTCATTTTGGTGATTCTATGTGGACAGCCATGCAAAGTCTAACAAATGAAGATGGAGCGCCCCCGGCATGACTTGGCCTTATGATGGAGATTGGGATGGTAAAAGCACAAATTGCTTAGCAGCGATAGAAGCCTCCATTATGATTGCTATAAATGAACGGTTGAATTGTTTAGGGGTTGATAAAAAAGAGTGGTATTATAATAATGAAGGGGATAAAAAAACAGATGTTACATCTTCAGATTTGGTTGGTTTGTCTATTTGGGGTAATTACAGCCAAAGAAATATAACACAAATGGTTCATGCTTTTCGCAAAACTTCAGGAGCGGGATATCTTCTTAAAGGAGGACATGGTAGTATCCGAGATTATGATTTTCATAGATACCATGCTATGGTTTCTTCTGATTCTGATGAAGTTGTTACATTAGGTTGGTTAATTTCTCAAATAGGTTTGGGGGACTTTCCGTATATTTCCTATTCCTCTCCTTATCTTGAAAATATTTTGAATACTAATTTTTGGCTACGAATGCAAAAGGCGTTTGATTATTTACTTCATTATCAAATCAAATTATGTCCCCAAGCCACAATAGAAACTGAATCTGGCTTTTCTGGTATGTGGCTTGGAAGTTCTCTTTATGATTGGGCGGGAGCAATATCTCTTGCTTGGACAAATCGTTGGGCAATCCCAAGTTCTAGTTCATCTTCTACTGATAGTGTAGGAGTTCATTTTGAAACTTTTTTTGGGTATTATGATGGACAAGATCTTGCTGGAGCACAACTTAGTATTCATAAGATTGATGTTCCTTTTATTTTTTCAACATCAAAGCTTACAGGGGTTTTAGGAAAAACATTGATTCAATGGGGGTATTGGATTTTGGGGGCGGGTGATTCTGTTACAGGCGCAATTCAAGCGAGAATAGGCGATATTGTAAGTGGTAATTATGAAACAGTAAATTCTCCATCATTGCCAGCACCAGCTGCAGCTGCATCAGGGGGAGCAAGAGGAAATGAATGGTTGGATGGTAATTTTGGCGTAACGCTAGGATCCGATTCAGAAATTTTTTTAGATTTAGAAGAGCCTGGAAATTGTCCTCTGTCTTTAGATGATGATGATAAGGATGATACAATAGCAAGATCTTACCTTTTTTTTCACAGCGCAATAAATCCATATGGTTATCTTGGCCACATTAAACTTTGGATAGACGTATCCGGGGAATTAACGGATCAAGTTGTTTAAGAAATTTAAAAAGGAGAATATAAAATGAGTTGGTTAAGTTTACTTTCAATTTTTGTCATGCTCACAACTTCAGTAACACCCTTCACAGCCATCAATTGGGGGACTGGAGAGCATCCTACCTATGCCGGAGGTGGCGGAGCACTTACAGCGGCGGGGAATGTGGAAGCCCAAAATGTAACAACAAATCTGGATATTACAGCCGGTGATGATGTGATTGTTGGCGATGATTTAACGGTGGGCGATGATGCTACAGTTGCCGGAACTTTTCACGTTGATGGAACTGTAGATTTCGATCAAAGTTTGATTGTCGATGTTAGTATTGTGGCTGGGGATGACATAATCACGTTAGGGGATTTTGATGCAAGGGGAGGGGATATCAAAAATTCTACAGGGAATTTAAATATTGATGCAGTGAACGCGGCAGCTCATTCCACTGTATATATTTTGAATTCAGATGGTACTTATGAAGCAAGTTTAGATATAGAAAGAAATTTGGCAGTTGCAGGAACAGGATTGATAACTGGGATTTTAACGACTACTGGAGGGATTATTTGTCCAGGCTTGCTTGCTATGGGAAGCGGAGTTCACTTTATTACAAATGGTGCGGGGCTTCTTGATGGAACTAAAATCCAGGATGATACGGTAAATAATGACACCATAGACAACACAGATTCCTACACCATTGTGGATTTAGTAACTACCGGGGACATTGATTTACAGGGGGGTGATTTAACCAATACTACGGGAAATATAAATATTGATGCTCAAAATGCTGTAGGAAATTCCACCGTTTATATCAAAAATTCGGATGCTGTCTACAAAGCAAGTTTAAACGTAGAAAACAACATATATGCGGCTGGTGCTTTTAGGGTTGAAGGAAATTCTCAATTAAAAGGAAGTACGGAATTTGGAGGTGGAAATGCAGGTTCCGGTGCTGAAATTGATACTGATGGAAATGGAACTTTCAATGGGGATATGGACATCGATGGAGAAACCACAGTAGGAACGGGCGTTGGAGCTGCTTCAGTGTATATAGATGGTGCGGCTGAAGAATATAGAGGGATTTACTTTTTAACAAACGATTCTGAGCGGTGGGCTGTCGTTACAGATATTACAGCAGAAGGTGGTGCGGATGCAGGTAGTAATTTAGTTGTGGCGAATTATGATGACTCTGGTAATTTGATTGGTGCTGCAATGACTATCGAGCGAGCAACTGGTGATGTAGATTTTGTTAATGATATTAGTAATGGCGGCGATTTAGAGGTTGAGGGTGGGGCTATGACGGCTGGCGAAGATGGTGCGGAGCGTGGAGTAATTACAGTTCATGCGGGGGCTGGTGGGAACACTCCGGGCCATGCAATATTTCATTCACCAGATAAATCTGCTGCTTATTTGTTCGCCGATGACAATGGTAGATTTCGGGTTGCAGGCGCGGTGCCCACGTTAACTACAGACGGTTACTCTTTAGGCGGTGCGCTTTATGTCGATGCTAATCACTCGACCCTTTCCCCCGCTGGTGCAATCGAAGCACTTTTCGATGTAAACTTTACTTTACCCGCCAACTCTATGACGATGGGTTGTGTATTTAGGCTAACAGCCAGTTATAAGGTACTTGATAATAACGCGGCTGATACGCTTAAAATCAGGGTGCGAATTGGCGGATTGACTGGTAGTCTAATCTGCGAAACAACCGCATACAATCCAGACGACGATGATACAGGCGTGATTTTTGTAACAGGTACGCCGCACGCTGTTGGAGCTGGGGGAAGTGCTCACTCAACTTTCCAAATTTCGCAGACAAAAAACAGCGTCAATACTATGTTGGGTGGAATCAATCACCCAGCGTTAGATACAACCATAGCTAATATTCTATGTGTTACATACGAGTGGTCGGCGTCTCATGCAGAAAACGATGTAGAGTTGCAGACCTTCATCCTTGAAAAGATGTAATCAAACGTATAATATAGAAAGAAGGAAAGTGGCTGACTCTTTAGAAAATTATACAAACGCGATTGTGGGCGCTACAATTACCGTGAGCGGTCTTTTGTTTATAGTATGGAGGTTTGTTATAGGGGCAGTTGACAGAGCTGCTAAGAAGGAAGCAGAAGAAGTTGCTAAACAAGCTTTAATCGAGCGGGATCTAGCCTTAACAAACCAACGCATAGAAACTTGTGAGGCAAATCACAACGATTGTACAGACAAAATGCACAAGTCAGTAGAATTGCTCCATTCCAAAATAGATATTGTTACTACTGATGTGGCTAAAATAAAAGGGATTTTAGGTGAAAGAAAAAATTGAAATCAATGAAGGGCATATTTTAAAAGATACAGCTTTCATTCCGGCTGCCGATAAGGGTGGAGCTTTACGGGATCCTCACCTAATTGTTATTCATTATACAGCTGGAGGAAATGCAAGGGGTGCCGTTTCTTGGTTGACGATGAAAGATGATACTTTTGTTTCAGCTCATTTGATTATGGGAAGGGATGGAAAAATTCAGCAAACTGTTCCTTTCGACAGAATAGCTTTTCACGCTGGCAGATCTGAATGGAATGGTTTCCAGAATTTGAATAATCACAGCATAGGAATTGAGTTGGTGAATTGGGGGCCTGTAGTATTAGGAAGTTCCCATTATTTTTCTTGGACAGGGGCAAAGGTTCCAAAAGAAGAGGTTTTAGAATCTCTTCACAGAAATGCTGGTAATTTTTCAATAGGAAAAGATCTAAGGTTTTGGCAGAGATTTACTTCGTGTCAATATAAAGAAACAGCGGAAGTTTGTAGGGCTTTGATTAAAAAGTATCCCACAATAAAAGAGATAGTTGGACATGATGATATAGCACCGAAAAGAAAAGTGGATCCAGGCCCTGCGTTTCCAATGGATTGGTTAAAGTATCAAGTTTTTGGAAAGGAAAATGAAAATGAGTAATGGAACATATTATGATGGAACAAGAGTTGTAAATAGAAGAGTTCCACGATATCAAATTTCTGTAACTATTTGGAAGGCTTTGTTTTCTTGGCTTCGCCATTTAGGAGTTTTAAGTGCTGCTGATTTAGCTATGTTTACTCCACCAGAAACTTTTGCTGAATTGAAAACACATTGGCCTGTTCTTTTGATTGCAGCGATTCCTGCTTTGTGGCGAACCTTGGAGAATATCAGGAAAAATTGGAATGATAATGGTAAACCACTTTGGAAATGGCCGTGGGATAAAATCATTTCAGTTTCTGTTTTGTCTCTTTTGCTTTTAGGATGTGCTACGACGTCGGTTGAATTTGTCGATACAGACGGAGCAAATACAAGGCTTCGGAATACGGTAGTATTTGGAAAACAGGATGCTTCTGTTATCAATGCTGGATATGAATGGAATGAAGATGGCTCGGGAGAATGGAACGTAGGGGGAGAATCAATAGGAACAGATGTAGAAAAAGCTTTGTCTGAAATTCGAGAAGCTTTATCCTCCTTAGTTTTACTCTTAATCAAAATGGGGCTATCCCCTATATAAACACAACACGCACGGCTTATCCTCCGTGTGCTTCCCAAGAGAGCAGGTTCCCACCCTACCTGCTCGGCGTTGAGGGCGTATCAGACTAATCCCCCTGATACGTCCTTTTCCTTTAATTAAATTCAGGGATATCTTTTATTCCATTTTATGCTTGTTTTTACTCAACTTACTTTCACTTTCTTTCCTATTCTATACTATAATCATATAGGTAAAAACAAGGATAGTCAATGTTTATAAGGGTGTTATGAGTCAAATTTAGTTAGAAATAGAATGAAAATAAAGCTTTACATTTTAAAAGGAATGGTTTATAATAATCTTACATTTGAAGAGCACAGGGAACGAGGCAAAGCGAAAATTTAATAAACCTAACAGCCCGAAAGGGCAAGGAGCTTAGACATGAAAACTTTAGCCAGCAAACTTACAGACACGCTCAAGAAGAACTTTTGGATCCTCCAAGTGGAGCAAGATACTAGCGACGCAACCTTGAGCCGTTATCTCTTCTGGACCACCAAAGCAAGTGCTACAGTAACGGCCTGGAAAGATGGAAGGCTTGAGCTTGCAATCAATGGGGTTGCGATTAACATTAGTGCGGTATCGGATTGGGATGCACTGGTTAAAGAAGTGACGGCAGGTCTGGCTGCCTAACCAGAGGTACACTCTGCGCCTCCCTGGGCACCTTCGCCGAGGGTGTCAAGCGAAACGCAGAGCAAAGGAGATCGAGACAATGACTAAAGAACAAGCAGCCTATTGGCAGGACAAGTTAAAAGATGTTGGTGTATCGTCAAGTATTGAGCCGACAAATATCTATTATCTACAATTGGCAGATGGTCGCAGGATCGAAACACGTAACGCAGCCAGCGGCTTCATTGTGACCAAACTAGATGAAATGATATCCAGCAGTACAAAACTAACGAAAGCTGGACGCGACGGCATCAACAGCGACCCTGGTGATTATTATGCCAGGATCACTGCTATACAGTTTGGCAATCGCACAGTTGATCAAGTAATTGAATCACTCAACAAACGAGCAAGTTAACCTCGAAACGCAGAGCAAAGGAGATCGAAGGTAGCCATGTATCAGATATTCTGGATTTCACGAACTGGCAGGCATTGGATTGAGACATGCTGTGGCCCGAATGCGATTGAGCGAATTATGAAATGCTATCGGCAACGGATTGAGTGTAGTGTATATTGTAAAGAGGATCGGGATGGTGAAAATATTATTGGCGGTGTCCAGAAAGACGATTTTCATCATACACATAATCTGAAATGGATCTGGTGGTACGATTCGATTCTTGAAGAAAATTAAAATGCAAAACAAAAGGAGATCGAGACAATGACTGAAGTTGAACAAGCAGAAGCGTTTGTGAGCGAAAAGCTGCATGATAAAGTCGATGCACGGATTGAACTTAGCAGAGCCACAATCGCCCTTGAAAAAGCACGCGAGGAACATGAAGAAGTACTTCAAAGAACCTTGACAAATTAGACACACAATACGTAAAGGAGATCGACAATGAGCAGCGTAAACACGACGCGATACAGCTTATGCAAGGCTATTTTTACAGAAAGGCGCGAAGAAACACTTGCGGCAGCGTGGACAGAATCTGGGAATTGTATCACGATCCCGTGGGAAAATGATTCGGGACGCGAGAACCTGCATCGGGCGGCACTTGCTTTGTGTGATGAAATGGGATGGAACGGTAATTTGGTAGGTGGTTGGACTAACGCTGGTATAGTTTTTGTTTTTGTAGATGTAGCCTAGCCACTGAAACGCAGAGACAAAAGGAGATCGCGACAATGATTGAAAAAGCAGACAAACAGAAAGAGTGCTCATGTTGTGGCGAGACGTTTACCCCTGTTGGAAGCAGAGCGGCTTGTCCTGACTGCATAGACGCATACGAAAACGCTCATGGCGATCCTGTTGTTATGGATATCAGGAAGGAGATTGGATCGTGAAAATTAACATGTTAAAACTAGCAGAAACAGCCTTAATTTTACGAAGTATTGCAACAAAAATTGCAGCTGTCTCTATGAGAGTTGCCCCCATCACTAGACAAAATTACTCAGTATTAGCCTTTAATATGGCTCAGACTGAAATCAATAGTCTTAATACGATCAAGCCCTGCGATGAAGAAAATGTTAAGAAATATCTTGGTGTTAGTTTAACTCATATGCAACAGAAAACATCAAGAAGATTGCAACGAGCCATTGATATTTGGGAAAACGAACAAAAGGAGGAAAGATGAAAAGGGTTAAGCACACATGTGAAGCTCTAAAGGCAGTAAGTGGATGGGAAACTTGTGGTAAACCGGCTCGTTTTTGTGTTTGGTTTAGTCCTATTCATTACGCAGAAAAAACTTATTATTGCCAACAGCATTTACCAAAAAGAGAAGAGTGGACAGACAGACTCATAATAAAAGTGGAGGAAATCAGAACATGAATTTTTATGCAACAGTTCGACTATCAACCAAATTGTATATGGCTAGAAAGGAAATGTCTTCAGCCAGACTCGGAAAGGAATTAGGAGTAACCAGCGTTACTATTGGTTCATTCCTTTTCAGAAAGAATCCTTCCCGTTTAACTAAAAAAGTCATGGAAAAGTTGATTTTGATTCTCCAAGAAAACGAGATTTTAAAAGAGAATCTTACAAAAGAAGGTGTTAATTACATGATCTTAGAAATGGAATATTTGAAAAAAGCTTATATGAAAAAGAAGCATATTGGCCGAACCCTGAAAGTTTTTTCTGATGCAGAATTGGAAGCTTAAACATATCAAAAAACGGCTTGGAAGAAAGCTCTGGAAATCCTTACGTCCATATCAGAGAAAAGGTGTTTCCTTCTTAGAGTACAAGAACGGGAGGGCACTTCTCGCCGATGATATGGGGCTTGGAAAGACTTTACAGGTTTTAGCCTGGCTCAGGCTCCATCCAAAGAAAAAAGCCGTTGTAGTCATGCCAGCGGTAGTTAAATGGAAATGGAAAGATGAAGTAGAAAAATGGACACCGGAAAGAAAAGTGGAAGTACTTTCCAGTAGAACTCCACATAGGATCAAGCTTTCCAAAAACTTACTCTTGATTAACTATGACATACTTCATGATTGGATAAATGAGATCAAGATATGGGGGCCTGATGTTTTGGTTGTGGATGAGGCACACTATATCAAGAACGGAAAAACCAAGCGCACCAAGGCAGTTTATAAACTTCATCATTTGTGTGAGCATTTTATTCCTCTTACAGGAACTCCGGTTGTGAATGCTCCTGTTGAGTTCTTCCAGATTTTGAAACGATTGGATCCTACTTTGTTTCCGAGTTTCTGGAAATATGCTCATAGATATTGTGCTGCAAAGCATAATGGGTTTGGTTGGGATTTTAAAGGCGCTTCCAACGAAGAGGAATTACATGAAAAGATTTCAAAGGAAAAGCGGTTGATGATTCGGCGTTTGAAAGAAGAGGTACAAGATCAAATGCCGGATATAGTAAAAACTGTACTCCCACTGAAATTGAATTCCAAATCCTATGATATAGCTTTGTCTGATTTCAAAAAGAATGTATTCAAAAAAGACAAAACGACAGCAAACATTCTGGCTGAAATCTCAGAGTTGAGGCAAAATACTTTACAGATGAAATTACCGATGGTAGCGCAATGGTTGGAGGATTTCTTAGAAGATGGAGATCAAAAAATCGTAGTTTTTGGTCATCATAAAATTGGCATAAATTTTTTGATGGATCACTTCGGGAAATTGGCTATCCGGATTGATGGATCGGTTCCTGTTAAAAAGCGCCATGAAGATGTGCAAAGGTTCAATACCGATCCAAAAATCAGAATGGTTGCAGGAAATCTGAAAGCGGCTGGAGTAGGAATTGACTTAATCGGAGCCTCAAACGTATTATTTATTGAGCTTCCTTGGTCGCCGGCGGATTTAAAACAGGCCACGGATAGAATCAATCGAATCGGGCAAACAGCTAAAACCATTTTTGTGTACTATATGTTGGTAAAAGATTCTATTGAAATGGACATGATGGATTTGATTGATTCAAAAGCTAAAGTACTTTCTCAGGTTTTGGATGGGAAGCAAATTGAGAAACAGGATTTGTTGAAAACTTTATTAAAACGTTACAGAAAAGGAAACTGACATGACTGACATGAGCAAACACACACCGGGGCCGTGGAAATACAACAAGCTTAGCTATTTCAGCCTAGTCTTAGCAGGAGCAATACAAGTATGCAAATTGTTTTGTGGGGGTAAAGAACGTGATGAAGTAGAAGCCAACGCTTGTTTGATAGCCGCCGCGCCTGACATGCTGGAGGCGTTGGAAGCAATCGTTGAAAATCCCCATTCACTCTACAGCCGCCCCTCGCTAGATTTAGGAATAGCAGCAATCGCCAAGGCGAAAGGAAACTGACATGAGCAAACACACACCGGGGCCGTGGAGTCACGAATTCGGATACGTCTATATGGGGGCATTACAAATATGTAAATTGTTATGTGGCACCAAGTCGCGCGAGGAAACCAACGCCAACGCCCGCTTGATAGTCGCCGCGCCTGAAATGCTGGAGGCGTTGGAAATGGCGCAAAATTGGCTTGAGGAGGTTGTTTTTGAGGAGTGTGATTATAACCCCGTAAGACAAATAAAAGCTGCAATCACCAAGGCGAAAGGGGAAATCTAATGGATTTAATATTACGTAAGACTGCACAACGATTTATGGCCGATAACGAGGTTATTTATGAGAGAATCACGTATCGATGGGGCGATGTTCATTGGAAGAAATATGCATCCTCAATAAGTAGTATGATCCCTATTGCGGTGGGTACTCCTGAATTTGTGGAACTTGAAGCTGCTTATCAAAAACTATTACAACCAAAGGAAGTATAATTATGAATGAAGATACGTATATCCGAAATAGTGACGGAGTTGAAGTTGAAGCAATTCAATTCGATGGGACAAAAAAAAGCGCCGCCAAAATTATGGCGCGGCGCGGTGTTAGTGAATATCTTGTTATACAAGACGCTTTTGCTACAGGTATTGTTTATTCATTGCCAAATCAAGAGTGCAGAGAGGAGTTGTTTAAAGGGAGTTGGCTTGTCAAATGGCCAAATGGTGATTGGTCAATTGTTCTTGATATTGAGAAGGATTTCCACCGTCCCGAATCGCCCGAACGGGCCAAACTCAAAGCACAAGTAAAAGCTCTTGATGATTCAATTATTCATTGGATGGAAAATTTATCGCTTCTAGAAAAGATTAATGTTGATTCAAATACTTGTGCGTGCTGTGCTTTATCACCAGAAGGTAAGGCCCCGGTATGTAGTCTTTGCCCTATATTTCAGAAAACTAAGCAAACAGGTTGTGTGAACACACCTTGGCGAAAAGCAGCGGATTGTTTAAGTAACGCATCGCTCGCTTTTGATGATGAAATTCAATTTCTATGTGGGATTCGATATGAATTACAGACCCGACTTGATGACAGTGCTGTTTTTGCCAATCTATTGAAGCGGTTCACAGAAACAATTAGAAAGATAGAAGCAAAAAAATCTGAAAAGGATACTTGATTATGCAAAGCACAGATAAAAAGATCCCTAAAAAATTCACAGTTACTTCCAAAATACCACCATTAAGGAAAAATGGATCTTGTAGTAGAAAATGCCCCTTGATGCACATTCGTTATTTTACAGATGCAGGAGATGCAGGGGGTAAATATGTAATGTGTCGTTGTAAATTGGATTGCTTTAAAGGACGATCATTAGGTAAGGAAACTTGGCCTGGCTCCAAGTGTCCAAGGTATCCAAACAAAAGAAAAACGGAGGTATGAAATTATGTGTAGCAATCACATTTCAACCAGCGAAGAGCTTGAAGCAATTGAGACAATGTGTCCACATTGTAGAGCAAAATTAAATGAGTGTGTTCCTTTCAAAAGGCAAGGGGATCTTTTTTTAAAAAAGGGTGAATGGGAAAACACACCAACGTTCTGTTCTGCGTGTAAAAAAACCATAAACGTTGTCTTTATTAAAATGCCTCCCAAAATAATTACTGTTAGTTCTTCAGAGTGAAAATAAAAAAAGGGTAGAATTATGACAGATTCACAGTTTCAGGATTTTATAGGATTAGTAAGAGAAAGAGCTTCTCAATTCAAAAGAAAAGTTTGTGGATTGGAATTTGAGGATTTGGAACAAGAAGGCTGGTTATTATTCATACACAAAGTGCTTCCAAATTTTGATGAAGCAAACGATACCAAACTTTCAACCTATTTTTATTCAGCACTCACTCACAAATTTATGTCTCTCACTAGTTATCATTCAAGGCGGATTTGTGAAGCTTTAAATCCAGCCATAGCAGCCCCGGTTGAAAAGCTAAGTATCTATCTGAGATTGGAACTTTCAGAAAAATCCTTGGAAGTTATTCATCTTTTGCTAGAGGAAAGCGTAGAATTGTATGGGGAAGGAATAAAGGAAATTCCAAAGCCAACTTTGGGTTTGATAAGAAATGCTTTGAGAAATCGAGGATGGACACATAAAGATATTGCAAGTTCATTCAAAGAAATAAAAGGAGCTTTAGCTTCATTGTGAAATTTAATAAAGAATCAGACATGGCGGCCCCTGTAATCGCGCTCATGGAGGCGGAGGGCTGGGATGTATATCAGGAAGTACAGGCATGGGAGCACGGCCCCGTGTGCGACCTTGTAGGCCGTATGGGGGATTTGATCTGGTGTGTCGAAATGAAACTATCACTATCGCTCGCCTTGCTCGAGCAAGCATACGCATGGAAGCGGAGAGCCAGTTATGTTTCGATTGCCGTGCCGCTGAAAAAGTCTTTTCAGAAAAGACGTTTTGTGCATCAATTATGTAACGACTACGGGATAGGCATTATCTTAGCCAGGCCACATGTAGCATCTATAGAAGAGCCTGCTCTGTTGAATCGAACGCCGTGGACTGGAAGTTTCAAAAGCAGATTATGTGAGGATCACAAAACGTTTGCTGTGGCGGGCAATGCGGAGGGAGCTCGATATTCGCCATTTCAAAAAACTAAGCATGCCCTGATTGAGATTGTTATAAACAGTCCAGGCATTACAATGAAAGCCGCGGTTGAAACAATTTCGCACCATTATGTCAATGACCAATCGGCGAGATCTTCGCTTGCACATTGGATAAATGCTGGCAAGATTAAGGGCATACGCGCTGAGGGCAAGCCGTTACGGCTTTACTATGAAGAACCAGGAGGGGAAATAAAAGGAGCTTTAGCTTCATTGTGAATAAGAAAGATTTGAAAAGACAAATAAAAACAGCTCATTTTTTTGCTGGAGGTGGAGGTGGGATTCTTGCTTCTGAAATATTGGGTCATGAATCTGTGCTCGCTGTCGAAATAAATCAAAGGCGTTGTGCTATTTTAGAGGAACGTAAGTCTGAGGGTTGGTTTAAAAGCTTGGAGGTTGAATGCTGTGATATCAGAGAGTTTGACAACGAACAATGGAAAGGAAAAGTGGATTGCATCTCAGCGGGATTCCCTTGCCAGGATATTTCATCTGCCGGTTCGGGCACGGGAATTAAAGGGGAACAATCAGGGCTCGTATTCGATTTGCTCAAATCAATTGCCATTATTCAACCTGGGATTGTGTTCCTCGAAAACAGTCCCAATATCAGAACCAGAGGGCGTGATGTTGTCATCGGTGAACTCATGGCGCTTGGATATTCCTGGCGCGACGGAATGCTTGCAGCCGCTCATGTCGGCACGGGCCATCTCCGCAATCGCTGGTGGTGCCTTGCTGTTAACACTTCTGGCAAGCGATGCCTCCAGGAGTCCAAATCTATTCTCGAAAGAGCGCAATATAAATCTAGTAAAGGAGTTGTTGATCCTAAAATATTGTTTAGCCAACAACTTACGCACGCCATCGAGAGGGGGGGATTGTCACGAGACGACACAGAAATTATTAGAGATGGGGCTATCTACACAGGGCGTTTCGGCTGGTCACCGCCTGACGCCGGCGTTTGCAGAGTGGTGGATGGGTTGGCCTCTCGGGTGGACCGGATTAAAACCTGCGGAGACGGACAAGTGCCGCTACAAGCGGCGTTAGCTTGGCTATTGTTGAGTGCATGAAATGAGAAAAGAAAATGATTGATTTAGAAAAAGCAGTTACAATTCTTGGAATAGAATTCCTTTCCTCTGGCGATAAACATTGTACACAGGGATGGATTCAATTTTCCTGTCCATATTGTAAAGGTGAATGGTATTTAGGATGGAATATAGATGGGGGATATTTCCATTGTTGGTCTTGTGGAGGGGTTCCTGTTTGGAAGACTTTGAACCTACTTTCTAAATTTCCCTTAGAACACATTCAAGAAGTTTGTAATCGATACACAATAGGCCCAAATTTTACTCATAAACCCGCTCAAAATGCTCTACAACGTGAGATATCACTCCCGACTTATACAAACTACATCTCAGATTATCACAGAGCTTACCTGCTCTCCAGGGGATTCGATCCAAAAGAGATTGAAGAGAGATATCAGATAAGGGGAAGTGAACACCTTGGGGAAATCAGGTGGTCTATTTTCATTCCGATTTATTGGGAAGGGATCATGGTTTCTTGGATTGCTCGAAGCATCAAAAAGAAATCAGAATTCTCATATATGTTTTGCCCTCCAGAACCAGATGCTCTTTCTGTTAAGAATATTTTGTATGGATGGGATTTTTTGTATACGAAAAAAGCGGTTTTGGTAGAAGGTGTTTTGGATATGTGGAAGTTAGGGCCGGGTGCTATAGCTTCATTTGGGGTTACTGTTACTTCTGAGCAAATAAAGTGGCTTTCCACTTTGGATTCTATTTACATTATGTTTGATTCAGATGTGCCTGGAATCAGGAGAGCAAAAAAGTTAGCAAAGCAATTGGCTTCGATTATGGATGTTGAAGTGATAACTTTAGATACAGGGGATCCGGGGGATTTATCGAGGAAAGAAGCAAGGAAAATCATGGAAGAATTAGGATTTGTGTAACAATATAAAAAGGAGACACGGTAATGAAAAATGAAAATGGTTCAAAAACTTACAATTGGATAGGTCACGGGATCCGAGTAACAGCACTTCAATTCAACGGCACAAATGCTCAAGCTGTAATGGCGTTTCGTTGTTTAACATTTGAGGATTACCACCTTGCTTATGATGAAAATAATAATGTTATTGCGATTGTGTATTCTGTTCCTGTCGTGCCTCTTTGTCGTTTTAACAAAACCGATTGGTTTGTTAAAACGAATGATGGCAAATTTAAAAGATATAATGATCATGACTTCAATAATATCTACACTCTCGTGGATAGTATTTGCTTTCCATTCTCGCTCTTGGAGTTAAAAGTGCAATTACGAGCTGTCAATGACTTGATTAAACATTGGAAACACAACTTAGTTCAATTAGAAGAAATAAAAGTCCAAGGGGATTCTTGTACCTGTTGTGCTTTTTCGCCTCAAGGCGATCTATGCCATTCTTGTCCTATATTTCAAAAAACTAAACTAGATGCCTGTAAGGGTACGCCTTGGGGCCAGGCATATGATTGTCTTAAGATTGCAAAAACTGCATTTGAAAAGGAAATCGCCTTTTTGCATAACATTCGATCCGAACTACAGGTTAAAGTTAATGAACATGAAAGTAAAAAGAAAAGATCTGAATAATTTCACTTTACTTTCAAAGTGATTTGATATATAATAAATTTGACGATCAAGGTAAGCGACAATATGCGAAGTACAAAAAATCAAATCAATATAAAAACCCTTGCGGGGTTGGTGCGGGTTCTTGTCTCGTCAAACAAGATTCGCTTTTGTCGCACCTGTACCACCCCGCAAGGGTTTTTTGTATTTATGAGATGAAGAATGAATGGTCCTTCCTCTTTAACAGAATTGTTTAAATCAAATGGATTTTTACAAGTTCATCGAGTTTTGATTTTGCGAATGGGACTTACTCCAGCTGTTTATCTTTCTTATATTTTTTCAATAATTAGACAAGAAAAAAAGAGCACAAACGACTGGATTTTGATTGACTTAAAAAAGGTAAGATTTGAAACTGGATTATCTTTTCATAATCAAAGAAAAAGCCGTTCTTTTTTGGAAGAAAAAGGCATGATGAAATGTAGGGTAAAAGGGTATTTTCTTTATGCTCAATTAGCAGAAAAGAGGATTTTTTCTTTCTTGAAAAAAACCAAACCGATCAATATATTAACAGGTTTAGATGAAAAACCGATCAATATTTTAATCAAACCGATCAATATATTAACAGGATCCGATCAAAATATTGATCGCTCTTATAATAGTAAGAGAAAAGAAAGAGAAGAAAGAAAAAATAAACAAAAAGAAAATCCATTTTTTTCTGGAAAGTCCCATGAAAAGATCTTACTCAAAATTTCCAAAAATGAAATTATACTTTCTCCAAGAATCATTTTCAATTTGTGGAATGCAATTTCTAAAAAAACAGATTTAAAGAAATGTACTTTTTTGGATGTGAAGTTGAAAAAACAAATTTCCAGTTTACTCAATTCATATCCACCGAAAGTTTGGGTATCTGCATTTGAAAATTTAAGTGGAAATGATTGGTTGCATTCCCAAAGTTGGTTTAGCCTGGATTGGTTAGTGAAAGATCAATCAAATCTCAGGAAAGTTGCGGAAGACCAGTATCATCAAAATGAGGATCAACCAAAAAAACAAAATAGACCAGCAAATGCGGCAGGATATGATCAAGTTCCAGCTTTAATGGAAAAGGCTTGGAAAAACCGGATTAGATTGGATACAAAAGAATGAAATCCCAATACCAGATTAAAATACTCAGGAACACGTTCATTTCACTCTGTATGGGGTTTTCTTTCATTTTTACTAATAATACCTTGATAGAGGTTCTCAAACGCTTACAAACGATTACAGAGGTTTTTAGATATTTGGAAAAACAAACAAGGAGAAAACAGTTATGTCATTTGGATTACCAGGAAAAGTTTTAAAAGCAATCGGGACAATTGCAAGTAATGATCCTACCAGGGAAAATTTGAATTACGTTCATATTTTGCCAAAGGAGGAGAAAGTACTTATCGAAGCTACAAATGGGAGAGTTGCTTGTCGTTTAATAACCAGTCAATCAGTAGCTAATGAATGTTTTATAAGACGAGAAATATGTCTTGGATTGAAAGCAGTAGATATATGTGTTTTTACTGATACCTCGTTTTTAGCAGGACAAGCTACTTTTCCTCTTGTTTTAAAAGATGATTTTGAAAAAAAGGTAAAAGATCAATCAAATAGTAAGAAGTATCCAGACTTAGATCAAGTATTACCAAAAAAAGATGTAGAGTTTGGAATACCCGCCGTGGATTTTGCTTGTCCTGTTTTGTTATCTGTTTTTAAAATGATTCACGCACTTGAACCTAAATATGCAATCCGGTTTAATTTTCTTCCAAATCGTATGATGTTTATGCAAGTTGAAACAGCTTATGGAAATCTTGAAGTTGTTGTAATGGGAGTGACAAGGGTGAATTGTAAATTAGACTTGTAAAAATCATTATGGTTTTGAGGTTTGTAGAAGGTGAGATTTTGAAAAAAGAAAAATGTATGGTTTGCCAAAAAAATGAGGCTTTATGGGATCCAGGTTTAAAAGAGTTTGTTCCATGTTTGGATTGTCTCAAAGAAAAACGACGTGTTGGAATGGAACATATTCTAAATAGGTCTCTTCAAAGATCTGGTATTCCCAAACGATTTTTAGAAGCTAAGTTGCAAGATTTTAAAAAGCCAACTTGTGATCTTAATCCAAATACAGGATTTTTAGTCACTGGCCCTGTCGGTTGTGGGAAGACTCATTTGCTAGCAGCTTTAGCAAGGGAACTGATTTTAGATTCCAAGCAAGTTTTGTTTGTTCAATCCTCCACATTTTTAAAAAGGGTGAGAAATGAAATTCAGGGGAGCAAAACAGACCTAATAGAAAAAGCTATTTCAGTTCCATTTCTTTTCTTGGATGATTTTGGAACTGAAAAAGTAACGGATTGGGTTTATGAGACTTGGTTCACACTTCTGAATGAGCGGTATTCAGAATGCAGATATATCAGTGTATCTGCAAATTCTCCAGATACTTTGGATGGAAGACTTTTCAGGCGTATTATTGATATGACCTTATTGGTGGATTTACCGGAGAGATTTGGATGATAAGTAGAAGAAAGATTTCAGATAGTAAGGAATTGCAAATTTTAACAGCCGCTATTCACAGCGAGGGTTTTCTACTTCACCTCATTTCCTTGTATCAGCCGGGTTTGTTTGTAGACGAAAAAATAGACCTGATTTTATCTTGGTGCTTTGCTTATTTTGAAAAGTATGATAAGGCTCCAAAGGGTCATATTTGGGATTTGTTTTTGCAGGAAATGGATTCTGGAAAAATGAGGGATTCAATTTCTGAGTTGATTGAGAAAATCTTGGTCAAGGTAGATAAGATTTTAGAGCAAGGATTCAATGAAGCTTTTGTTAAGGATCTATGCTCTGATTTTTTTAGGGGAAAGGCTTTAGGAAATTTGACAGATAAGATTTCTGAGGCTGTAGATGGAGGTGAAGAGGAAGAAGCATTAAAGCATTTAGAAGAATTTTCCCTTCCCTGTAAAGAAAAAGCATATGTTGAACCGTTTCTTGATCCAGAATTGATTCGGGAAGCATTCGAGTTCAAATCAGTTCCTCTTTTTTCGTTTAAGGGTGCTTTAGGGGAATTGGTCAATCCATTTCTAACGAGAGATTCGTTTCTGAGTTTTATGGGGCCAGAAAAAAGAGGAAAAACTTGGTGGCTATTTGAATTTGCTATTCGGGCTTTGTTTGCTAGAAGGAAAGTAGCTTTTTTTCAGGTTGGTGATATGAGTGAGGATCAAGGAATTCGTAGAATGTTTACCCGGCTTGCTGGAAAGCCTAGCAGAGAAATGGATTGTGGGGAAATCCTAATTCCTGTTTTGGATTGTAAAAGTAATCAGGATGGAAGTTGTCCATCAACGCACAGAAAAAATGAAATCACGCTTTTGGATTCTGAAGGAGAAAAACCTTCATGGGAATCAAGGCCAAAAAGATATAAACCATGTACCAGATGTGAAAATCGAGGTATCAAATTTCCAGGGGCTTCATGGTTTAAAAAAGTTCAGTATAAGGATGTTTTGGATTGGCGGGGAAGTGTCACTTTATCTGAAAAATTTCAGAGTCGGATTAAAGGTGGAAATTTTAGGTTGAGTACGCATTCAAATGGTTCAATTTCTGTATCAGATATTAGCAGAATTGTGAAGGGATGGAAAAAAGAGGGATGGATTCCAGATGTTATAGCAATTGATTATGCAGATATTTTGGCTCCAGAAAAAAGTCATAAAGATCCGCGATATCAGGAAAATGAAAAATGGAAAGCACTAAGAAGATTATCACAGGATTATTCTTGCTTGGTTTTGACGGCTACTCAGTCTGCTACAAGTTCCTATGATTCAGATGATTTGAAACTTGGGGACTTTTCAGAGGACAAAAGAAAATATTCCCACGTAACAGGAATGCTTGCCTTGAATCAAAACAAAGAAGAAAAGCAGGAAGGGATTATGAGATTGGGTTGGTTAGTTTTGCGGGAAGGAGGATTCGCCGCATATCGACAAGTAGCTTGTTTGCAATCATTAGTGTGTGGCCGTCCATATTTGGATGGGTATTGGGTAAATAGATAAAGGAGAGTGAAATGGAATGGTATCATTTTTGGAAAAATGGCTGTTTCCGCAAAACTTATCAAGAGGGTCAAAAACTAAAGGATGGATTTCCTGTAGATCGGGATCAAATGCTTGCTAGGTTTGATGAATTGATAGGCATTGCAGAAAAGACAAATCAAAGTGCTACATGGACTTTGCGAATTACAAAAACGGTTTAATCCCATTTTAATTAAAAAAGCATATAAAAATGCTCTGAGAATGGTAATTCTTAGGGTTTTTCTTTATCATTCTGTATTATAACTATACAATCAAAAACAAGGATAGTCAATGTTTATAAGGGTGTTATGAGCTAAATTTAGGTGAAAATAAAAGCAAAAATAAAGCTTTACTTTTGTAAAGATATACATTATAATAATCTTACATTTGAAGCAAAACAAAGGAGACAAGGAAATGAAGAAGATTGATAAATTGGAAGCAGCCATAAAAAAGGCTGAAAGAAAAGTAGCGGAAGCCTATAAGGAAAATGATCGGGTAGAGGCTGAGTATTGGGAAGGTGAGTTTATGGATTTGGAAGAGGAAATGAAAGCGTATTGGGATTCCAAGGAATAAACAAAACAAGGAGATCTATTATGGCGCACGAATTTGAATCAGGGTTTTTTGTAAGGCAACCGGCATGGCACCGGTTGGGAGAGGTATTGGATCAAGAACCAAATCCGATTGAAGCATTTGAGCATTCGGGTTTGAATTGGAAAGTAAACAAGTGTCCACTTTTTGCTATCAATCCAGCGGAGGAGAGCATTTCCACAGACCATTTCGCAATTGTGCGAGGATCGGATGATAGGGTTTTGGGAGTAACGAAAGGACGTTGGACAAACTTCCAGAACTCAGACGCTTTTGAATGGTGTGTTCCACTTTTTGAATCAGGAAAGTGGACGTTTGAAACAGCGGGATCTTTACATAAAGGGGAGCGTTGTTGGGTCTTACTCAGGCAGGGACAAGTGGATATTGTTCCGGGTGACACTATCAATCAGTATTTGATGATTTGTTGGGCACACGATGGAAAAACAGCGAATTACATACAGCCGACTTCGGTTCGGGTTGTATGTAATAACACCCTGACTCAGGCTTTGAGATTGGGAAGTGAAAACCGAAGAGTGGTCAGACATTCCAAGTTTGTTCATTTGCGGATGGATGAAGTCCGGGAGTTGTATGCAGAAACTTCTGAAATGTTTGAAAATCAGACCAATGTTTTTCGGGAAATGGCTCAGAGGAAATTGACGAAAAAGGAACGGGGTTTTCTTTTGGATGAGCTTTTTTCTCTGAAGGATTCTGAGGGGGAAGATTTGAAGGGAAAAGCGTATACAATAGCTAATCAGAATCGGGAATTGGTTGAGGCCACTATTAAGCATGGAAGCGGTATACAAGAGCATGAGCTGGCTGGAACGGCATACGGTACGTTTATGGGTATCTCTGAGGCTGTGGAGCATTACATCGGCGGGGAGCGAGTAACGGATCGTGGTATCAATGTTTTGGAACGGAAAGCGCGAGAGGTAAATGATAGGGCTTTTGAGATTTTGAATAACTGAAGGAGAATGATCATGAATAGGTTTATTGAAATAAGCACGGGCAAAGTGGTTTCTGCGTGGAGGTACACCGGGGATAACGCGAAAAAGATTATGGAAAGTATTGGTAATTGTCCGGGTAGTTATTATGAGGCATTAACTGTTAATGGGGTTTTTCTTGTTTTTTCTACTGCACTTTCCCCATCAAAGATTTTAGAAGTAAATGACTGGCTTGTTAGCAGCGAGGGAATGTTGACGTGTTATGGTTTAGGCTTTAAGAATCTTTACCGTAAGGCTGATGCTCCTGAGCTTGTTAGATTAAAGTGTGAATTGAAGTCAATGCAGAAAAACTTGGGGATCTGGAAGAGGAGGGTTACTGAAATGCAAGCTTTAGTTAATAACTATGATAATGAAAAAGGAGAATGAAAAAGAAGGATCCTTTAGTGTAGAGGGTTGAAACCAACCCTCTACACTTCCTTTTTGATTTTGTGTGGTTAGGCGTATTATTGAATAAGGAGACTTTGAAAAGAAAATGAAGAATAAAAGCAAAAAGAGCAAGTTGAATTCCCTGATTTTGCAATGGATTAGAGAGGGGATTTCAGAAGAGGAAATCCGGATTTTCTGTAGAGTTTGGTATGCAGGAAAGGAAAAGTTTCAGGAGCTTGGTGAATGGGAAGTGGAAAGAAGAATAAATAAACGTTTTAAAAAAGTCAAAGAGTATATGGCAAAGCAAGAAACGAAGGGAAAGGAAATGAGTGAGGCAAGAGAAATTAGCCGAATGAGTTTGTTGGTAGTTTTGGAAAGTCTAAAGGATATTCTAATTCAAAAATCTATAATAGATGAACAGATTGGGGTTTTGTCTTTTGTCTATGGAAGATTTTTCTGCAAATCAGAAATGAGCCGAGCTTGCTCCCCTGTCATTTCTGAGATGGAAGGCTTTCCAAATTTTGCAGTAAATGGAAGTGATTTCTATCGATTTTTACAACGCGGTAAAACAGAGATGATTCAAATTCGAGTAAAGGATTCAAAATTGCTCGTTTCTCATAAGAATACAAAAGCAAGTTTTGCTTGTACAGAATGCTTTTCTTTCAAGATCCCTGATAAGTGGGATGGCCTTATAGAAGAATTTGCAGAGTTATTCCACCGGGTTGCTGCTTATGCTTCCAAGTCATTTCTTAATCCTGTTCTCATGGCAGTTTCGATTCAGGAAAAAATAATGATGGCTGCGGATGGGTTTATGTTTTATCAAATCACAGGGGAAAAATCCCTTATGAAAAATCCGGTTTTGATACCAGCTTCCAGTTCCATTTTTTTGAAGTCTTTGAAACCAAATAAATGTAAAGGATATAAATCCCAGATTTACTTTAAAAATAGTGATGGATATATTGGGGTTTGTTCTTTGTTAGGGGGAGAGCCTTTTCATATTGATCATATGGTGGAAGATCAATGGAAAGCAGAGAAAGTAAAATTTTCAAAAACAGCGATTCCGGCTTTGGATCGGTGTTCTGTTTTTGTGGAGAAACTTCGGTTTGATTCTCAAAAACAGATGACAGTTTCCTTGAAAGGTAATGTTGCTATTTTCCATGTGGAAACCTCTGAGGGTGGAATAAGGGAAAAAGTTGAGATCAAGTGTGAAGGTAAAGGAAAGGATAGAAAATTTTCTATCCGTCCTGATTTGTTTAAAGAGTGTTTGCAGAAAAACCGGGAAGTCCTTTTAGGGAAAAAGACCATGCAGATTAAGGGGGATGATTTCTGGTTTGTGTCTGCTTTGATTCAATAAAAGAGAAGGAGAAAGATAATGGAATATGAAGGTTGGATAATTGTAGATAGTGATGGCTTAGCATATTTGGGTACGTGTAGAGATAGGCGTGTAGGATCGATTTGTGCTTTTCTTAATGTACCCTATTTGACAAAAAAGGGGCGTATTGTTTTGTCAGCTAAAACGAAGAGGGTATGGCGATCATATCATAATTTTCGCTGTGTCAAAGCTTCTATTACTTGTAGTTGGGGAAAAGAGTGATTCAATAGGGATTTTGAAAATGAAAAAGAAATATGAGATCACAGTTTTAATTCCACCTTTAAATGAATTTGGAAGGTGTTCCAGGCATTGTCCATTTTTTACTTTTGTTGGCAGAGGTGGTATTTGTATGATTGGATTATCAAGATTAGAAAAGTATGGATTTATGTTTCCTGGTAAGGGCTGTCCTAGGAATCCAGATAAAAAGGATTGATTTGTGTTATTTTCTGAAACGGATTTATTGACTGCTACAGGTTGTCATTCATGCGGATTGTGGAGAAAGTGTTTAACTCCACGAATGAAAGTTTCTGGAAAAGGAAAGAAGAGGATCTTAATTGTTGGAGAAGCCCCGGGAGCTACCGAGGATGACGTAGGAAAGCATTTTGTAGGGAAATCGGGTATATTACTTCGGAAGGAATTGAAACGCATACAAGTCGATTTAGAGCAAGATTGTAGAATTGTAAATGCTGTAAATTGCAGACCACCGAAAAACAGAAAAGTAACGTCAAAGGAAATCGACGCTTGTAGGTCTATGGTGTGGACTGAGATACGAAAAAACAAACCAAAAGTGGTTTTGTTATTGGGAAAATCTGCTATTGAATCAGTGATAGGGGTGAGGTGGAAAAAGGATTTAGGGGGAGTTTCCAGGTGGAGAGGGCTGGCAATTCCTGATAAAGAAGTTGGGGGTTGGATTGTTTCTACTTACCATCCAGCTTTTTTGTTGAGACAAACTCAGGGATTTGGGCAAAGGGAAAAGATAAATGAAGGGCTTCTAAAAATCTTTAGAAATGATTTGGTTCATGCTGTTTCTCTTGCTTGTGGAAATAAACAGATTCCCCCTTGCACTGGGATCTTGCCAGGGATTCATGTGCTTAAAACGGAAAAAGAAGCTTTGAGATATTTGGGGGATTTGATTAGACGTAGACCTCCTTTGATTGCTTTTGATTATGAAACTACAGGATTGAAACCATATGAGAAGAATCAGGAAATCGTATCTGTAGCTTTTTCAGAAGATGGAAGAGAAGGAACAGCTATGATGCTTTCAAAATCTTTGATTCCTCTTCTTAGAACGATTTTAAATGATCCAAACATTGAAAAAATAGCGGCAAATTTCAAATTTGAGGATGTATGGTCGAGGGTTTTTTTGAAAACAAAAGTGAGGGGTTGGGTTTGGGATACCATGCTTGCTGCTCATGTAGAGAATAACCGGGAGAAATATACATCCTTAAGTTTTCAATCATATATTCAGTTTGGGGTTCCTGATTATGATTCTGAGATAGTTCCACTTTTGAAATCTAAAAAAGGGAAGCTAAATCGAGTTAGAGAAATCCCGGAAACAAAGCTTCTAATGTATAATGGAATAGACGCTGTATTTGAATTTCGATTGGCCCAATGGCAGAGAAGGATGTTAGATGGATGTTATAAATGAAAGAGCTTATCAGTTATTGCATGATGGAGCTTTGGCTTTTGCTCAGGCTGAACGCACTGGGATTCGGATAGATGTTTCCTATGTGGAAAAGCAAATTAAAAGATTGGAAAAAAAAGAGGAAAATATATCTAAACGTATTTTTGAAACTAAGTCAGGAAGAGTTTGGAGACAAAAATATGGAGCAACTGCCAAGATTGGGAGTGGAGAGCAATTGAGGGAAGTATTGGCGAAATCTTTAGGGATTCGAGAAACCGGATCTATGGACAAGCAGGTTTTAGCTACTTTAAAAAATCCCTTTGTTAATATGGTTTTGAAATATCGAAAATACAGGAAAGCCAGAACTACTTACCTCCAGAATCTCATATCAGAAACTACGAATGGAATTTTACACCCGTTTTTTAACTTGCATATTGTACCTACGTATAGATCATCCTCTAATAAGCCAAACTTTCAAAATATTCCTATAAGGGATCCTTGGGTTGCAAAAATTGTCAGAAGGGCTTTTATCCCAAGGGAAGGAAATCGTTTAGTAGAGGCTGATTACAGTGCGATAGAGGTAAGGATTGCAGCTTGTTATCATAAAGATCCTCGAATGCTTCGTTACTTGAAAAATGGACATGATCTACATAAAGAAATGGCGATTGAATGTTACGATTGTAAGAGAAATGAAGTTTCAAAAGAGATGCGATATTGTGCAAAAAACCGATTCGTATTTCCAATTTTTTATGGTTCGTTTTATAAGAAAATAGCACCGGCTTTATGGGATTCGATTGAAGAGTTTGATTTAAAGTTAGTGGATGGAACTCCTCTTATGAGTCATTTGAAAAAAAGAGGAATGGGATCTTATTCTGATTTCGAGGATCATATTGAAAACGTAGAGCATTTGTTTTGGACAAGCAAGTTTAAACGGTATCATGCTTGGAAAAAGGAGTGGTATAAAGCATATTTGAAACAGGGATATTTTGATCTGAAAACAGGTTTCAGATGTGGCGGATTTATGGGAAGGAATGAAGTAATAAATTATCCAATTCAGGGAGCGGCTTTTCATTGTTTGCTTTGGACTTTTATCGAGGTTCAAAAAGAGATTAGACAAAGGAAAATGAAAACGAAACTGATAGGTCAAATTCATGATTCGATATTAGCAGATGTTCCAGAAAATGAATTTGATGATTATTTGGAATTGATTTCAAGGGTAGGATCGAAGAAAATCAGGGAAGCTTGGAAGTGGATTATTTTACCTCTTGAAATGGAAATAGAAGCTTGTGAAGTTGGTGAAAGTTGGTTTGATAAGAAGGAGGTAAAAGTATGAGCTTGGCTATTCGATACCGCCCGAAGAATTGGGTAGATATGTTAGGAAATGAGGAAGTGATAAAAAGTTTAAGGTCTTTAGAATCTAAAAAGAACAGACCTTCTGCTTTTCTTCTTACAGGCCCTTCAGGTTGTGGGAAAACTACAGCGGCTCGGATACTTTCTCGTTATTTAGGTGCTATAAAATCTGATTTTGTAGAAATAGATTCAGGGGATTTTAGAGGGATTGACACAATACGAATGATTCGGCAACAGGTTCCTCTTAAACCAATGTATGGGAGGGCAAGAGTTTGGCTTATTGATGAATGTCATAAGTTGACTAATGATGCTCAGAACGCTTTGTTGAAAGTGTTAGAAGAGCCCCCAAGCCATGTATCTTTTATTTTGGCTACAACCGATCCGAATAGGCTTTTGAAAACGATAAGGACAAGGTGTGTTTCGTTTGAATTTTCTTCTTTAGAAAAAGAGGAAATCAGAAAGCTTTTAAACAAAGTGTGTAAAGAAGAAAGTAAAAAAGTTCAGTCGAAGGTTCTATCTGCTATCTCAGAGGGTTGTCAAGGCTCTCCAAGGCAAGCATTATCAATGTTAGAGCAAGTGATCGACATTCCCTATCGAGAACAGACCACGAAGGTTTTAAAGGCTGCTACAGAGGAATCTCAGATTATTGATTTATGTCGGGCTTTGATAAATCAGAAGCCTTGGAAACAAGTAGCTCAAATTTTGAAAAAATTGGAATCAGATCCAGAGTCTGTGCGTAGGGCAGTGTTAGGATATTGCTCAGCTGTTCTTTTGAATGGACAGGATAGATCCTATTTGGTTTTGTCTGCTTTCCTTGATCCTTTTTACGATTCAGGAAAGCCGGGTTTGGTAGCTGCTTGTTTTGAGGCTCTAAATTCTGAGTGATTAGGCGTATTCTTAAATAAGGAGGATGCAATGAAAGAGTTTACACCAGACGTTTTGGAAATAGATGAATTAGCCTTGGATAAAGAGTGGTTGAATCAGCCAGGCTTGTTTATGTTTTGGGCTGAACAATCGACAAAGGCTCGATTGAGATTTGATAAGGCCAAATTTAACTTTGAAAAAGTGGAAGCTCAAATATCAGCGGATATTAGAAAAAATCCAAAAGAATACGAATTGAGTAAGGTTACGGAGGCTGCTATTGCAGAGGCTGTAAAGTGTTCGGAAGAGGTCGCAGAAGCGTTTCAAAAGATGGTGAAAGCCAAGTATCACTCAGAGCTTTTAATTAAGGCTGTGGCAGCATTAGAACAGCGTAGGAAGGCTTTAGAAAATCTAGTGTTTCTTCAGAATCAAGGATACTATGCGGAAACGCCGTCTAAGAAAATGAAAAGAAGGAATCCAAAATGATAGACCCTCAATTTATATTTATAGGTTTTATTAGTGGGATTTTTGGAATTGCTATTGTGTTTTATTTAGTGCCGATAGTTCTACGTTTTTGGACTATGCAGATAAGTGCTGGTTGGATTTTAGGAAAGAAAGTAGAAACAGAAACAGAAAAAGGAGAAAAGAAAGATGGGAAAGAGAAGTAAAAAGAAAGCACATACAAAGTCAATGAGAGATCGTGTTCGGTCTCATGCGAAAGAGTCAAGAAGCGGCTCCAGTTGTTTGACTTTACCAAAGGGCACAGAGGTTTTTTGGCCGGATGATAAGGGAAGGTATTTTATAAATGTCATTCCTTATCGGGTTTCAAGCGATCATCACCCGGATGGAATTGATAAGGGTGATTTGTGGTATCGGCGTCCGTATCAATTGCATTTTATTGATCGGAAAGCTGTAGTCTGTCCAAGGTCAATTGGGAAAAAGTGTCCTATTTGTGAAGAGGTGGATCGCCTATCACGGGATTTTGAAACAAACAAAGAAGTCATTCAACCAATTCGAGCAAAGAAAATGTGCTTGTTCAATATCATCGATGCGGATGATAAGAAAAAGACAATCAGAGTTTTTGATTGGTCTGCTTACAAATTTGCTGCTGATTTGGAACAGGAGTTGGATGAAGGTGAACTTGAAAATTGTGGCTTTACGGATCTAACGGATGGATCTACTGTCCGATTCCGTGTTACTGAGGATTCCTTTGCTGGACACAAGTTTTTGAAAACGACTCGGATTGATTTCATTGAAAGAGAGGATTATCCAGAGTCGATTTTGGATGATGTTGTGGATTTGGACACAGTTTTGAAAGTTATGTCCTATAAGGAAATCAAGAAGCTTTTCTTTGATATGGAAGAAGATGACGGTGATGAAGATGAAACCCCGAAAAGTAAAAAGGGGAAAAAGGTTGAAGAAGAGGAAGAAGATTTCGATGAAGATGAAGAGGAAGAGGAAGAGGAAGAGGATGAAGAGGAAGAGGAAGAGGCTCCGAAAAGTAAAAAGAGAAAGAAGGTAAAAAAAGAAGAAGAAGAAGAAGAGGAGAATGAAGATCTTGATTCTGATTTCGATGAGGATGAGGATGAGGATGAGGATGAGGATGAGGATGAGGATGAGGATGAGGATGATGGTGTTACAAAGCCTGAAGTTTCCCTTCCCGATGTGGATGAAATTTCTAGCATGAAGAAAAAAGGGATCTTGGAATTGTTGGTTGAAAGTGGAAAAGAGATGGGAAGCACCAAGCGAATCAAGATGCTCCAGAAAATGAAAGTAAAGGAGCTTAGAGCTTACGTTACAGAGTTATTGGAAGATGATGATGATGATGATGATGATGGGGATCTTGATTCTGATTTCGACGATGACGACGATGATCTGGAAGAAGAAGGGGCTGGTTTTGGTAAAAAAGATGATGATGAAGAGGATGATGATTTTACCGAAGAGGAAACACATCTTCCCGATGCAGATGATATCAAGATGATGAAGAAAAAAGAGATCTTGGAATTGTTAAAGCTAAAAAGAGAGTTGGGAAATTACAAAAAACCTAAAGATCTTCAGAAAATGAAAGTAAAGGAGCTTAGGGCTTACGTCATAGAGTTGTTGGAAGAAGAAGAAGATGAAGATGAAGATCTTGATTCTCATTTCGACGACGATGATGATGACGATGAATAGGATTTTTGCTTCATATGAAAAGTAAGAAAGGAAAGAGGGATCCGGTGGGATTCATTCCCACCGGGTCTACTTTATTAAATTTGGCTTGCTCTGACCATGCAGGAGCGGCTTTCAAGCCAGGTACTATGATAAACATAGTGGGGGATTCGGCGGCTGGAAAGTCTTTCTTGTCTATGTCTATTCTGGCAGAGGTTGCTCAGAAAAAGGCGTTTTCAAAATACCGATTGATTTATGATGACGTGGAATCCGCTTTGTTCTTTGATATCCCCAAGTTATTTGGAAAGACTTTGGCTAAGCGTATTGAGGGGCCGGGTGGAAATGTAGGGGAAGCTTGCTCTAATTTCATTGAGGATTTTTACTACAATTTGGATGATTGTTTAAATGGGGATCAACCTTTTATCTATGTTTTAGATAGTATGGACGGGTTAACTTCCTATTCTGAATTGGATAAGTTTGATAAAAGGAAAAAAGCACATAGGAAAGGGAAAGAGGCTCCGGGAATTATGACGGATGGAAAAGCTAAGGTGAATTCTTCAAACCTTCGTCAAGCCGTTCGTAGGCTTCGAGACACTAAGTCATTATTGGTTATTGTTTCTCAGACTAGAGATAATATTGGAATGGGATTTTCTCCAAAAACTCACAGCGGTGGGAATGCTTTAACCTTTTATGCAAGCCATAAAATGTGGCTTGCGGTAAAGGGAAAGATAAAGAAAACAGTAAAGAAAAAACCACGAACTTTAGGGATTGATGTAAGAATAAGAGTAACCAAAAATCGGATTACAGGTAGACAGATGGAAGTCTCATTTCCCATTTATTATTCATATGGGATTGATGATATAGCTTCGTGTTGCTTGTTTTTGCAAGAAGAAGAATTTTCTGTAAAAAAGGAACTTGAATACAAGGATAAGATTTCCAGAATGCCGAAATGGGTAGAGGAAAATCAGATGGAAGAGAAAATAAGATCTTCCTGTCAAAAAGTTTGGGATGAGATTCGAGAAGCTACAAAAATGAAAAGGAAACCACGTTATGAATGATGAAACATTGTATAAATGTAATGAAATAATGCAAGAGATTTTTAAAATGTTGATTATTCTTCCTAAAAAGGAAAGGGAGCACATAATTAAGAATCTTTGTGTCCTTTTTAGAAATTAATTATGATCATGAGTAAGAAACTGATTTTACTTGATTGTGGATTTCTAACAGCTCAGTCAAGAGCCACACTGAGTTCCCTTTCTACAGAGGATATGTGTACGGGTATCATTTTTGGTTTTTTGGGGAGGTTGCTTTTCTTCCATAAAATTATGGAACCTTGCCAGTTTGTTTTTCTTTGGGATTCAAAACATTCACATCGGAAAAAAGCGTATCCAGAATACAAAGCGAATCGAAGGAGGGATCTTTCTAAAGAACAAAAACAAGAGGAAAAAAATTATCGTGATCAAGTTTTGCTTCTACGTAGAAAAATCATACCCTTTTTAGGATTTGCAAACACTTTCATTCAAAAAGGATTAGAAGCGGATGATTTAATAGCGCAAGCAATTCAGCAAACCAAAATTGAAGCAAATGAATGCGTGATTGTCTCTATGGATTCGGATTTATACCAGTTGTTTTCAGATCGTGTTTCTATGTTTCGGCCTGGTGGACGGATGTGGTATTCAGAAAAGGATTTTGAAAGGGACAAGGGGATTTCTCCAAAGGACTGGTGGAGGGTAAAAGCAATCGCCGGGTGTGTTTCAGATAATGTAAAGGGCGTTCCTTTGGTGGGGGAGGTTTCCGCTATAAAATACATCTTGAAACAATTGAACAAGGATCAAGCAAAATACAAAGCCATAAGAAAAAATTTAGACATCATAATGAGAAATGAAGAGCTGGTAAGACTTCCACATAAGGAAACAAGCGGATTAGTTTTAGGTGAAGATAGACTTTCTTATAAAGCATTTGAAAGAGTTTGTAAAAAGTATGAGTTTGATTCGTTTTTAGAAGGAGCAAGGGGAACGGAATGGAAATCCTTTTTTGGTGCTGGCAAAAGTGAAATAAGGAGAAGGTTGAATGGCTAAGAATTCCAAGGCTAAAGGTTCAGCATTCGAGCGTGAAATTTGCAAGAAGTTGAATAAGTGGTGGGCACCGGGTGTAGCAGATCAAGTTTTTTGGAGGTCTGCTTCCTCTGGTGGAAGAGCTACGGTTTCTGGAAACGTGGATCAATATGGAGACATATGTGCTATCCATCCTTTAGGATTTGATTTTACAAAGAAGGTAATAATCGAAGCTAAAAAAGGTTATGGAACTTGGAGTCCTTTTGATTGTATCGACGGATTAAGCGGGGTTTGGGATAAGTTCATAACTCAGGTTGAACGGGATAAAGCAGCTTCTAATAGACCTTATTTTTGGCTGATATTTCAAAGACCAAGGCGCAAGCCGGTTTTGGTTACATCTGTATCTTTTTATAAGAAATATTATTCAGAGAAATTTCAGAAAGCAAAGACTAAGTGTATTATTAGATCACAAGGAAGAAGGTTAGTAGCTATGACATTCGATGATTTTTTAAGCACTTGTCCATCAAGAAATATGAGGGACTAAGGAGAATATAAAATGCGTAAGATAAGTTCACTTTCAATTATTACTGTTTTCTTGTGTGTATTTGTTTCTTTTCTTATTATTTTATCTGGTAGTCATCTTAGTTGGGCTGTAGGTATTGTTATTATGCTTTGGGTTTTTTGTGGCTATGGGGCTTTGGTTTACACTTTTTATATTATGTATGCTAGTGTAGGAAGAAGAAAAAGTGAAGAAGAACTAATCACTTTTGCTTGTTTTGCAACTTTAGTTTTGGGATTGATTATGTTTCTTACATACAAAGTGTTGAGTCCATGATTACTCGATTGGCTTTATCAGGATTTCAAAATCATAAGAAAACCAACATAAGATTAGATCCTATTACTGTTTTTAAGGGGAAATCCGATCAAGGAAAATCAGCGATAATCCGGGCTTTGTATTGGCTGATTTTCAATAAGCCTAATGGCGTTTCAGATTGGATTTATGAAGGCAAGAAACGAATGAGGGTAAGGATCAAAACGAGTGAAGGGGATATAATAGAAAGAAATCGCTCGAAATCTGATGCCGGCATTTACAAGTTGAATGAAGAAGAATTTCATGCTATGGGTTTTTCAGTTCCTTCCCCGATAGCTGATATATTGAATATTGAATCTCTAAATTTCTCTACTCAGTTTGACGGCCCTTTTTTGTTGAACTTATCCAGGCCGGAAGCTTCCCGGTATTTATCAAACTTGGTTGGATTAGAGCAGATGGATTTGGTGATGGGGAAGGTGAATCAGTGGAAACGATTCACAGCAAAAGAAATCGAAATCCATGAAAAACTTCGATTGAAGGTTCAAGAAGATTTAGAAGAGTTAAAATCTTTACCAAAGGCCTTGAAACAATTTCAAAAAATAGAAAAGGAGGTATCAAGTTATGAAAAGTTGGAAAAGGATATTGAGGAGCTTGAAAATTCTCTTTCAAGCCATGATCAATTACATCATAGTTTTGATCCGTTACAAATGGTTGAACCGGCCATTCAAACCGTAAATGAACTGGAAAGTGATTTTTGGAAAGTTGAAAGTTTCAAAGAAGAAAATATCATGTTGTTTTCTTGGGTTACGGCATTGAAACGGATTAAGGAGACGTACAAGGGATTAAAACAGGTGGTAAGTGCTCGAAAACAGCTCGTAACGTTAGATTCAAGCTCACATAACATATTATCACTAGAAAAAGGAGTTCATTCGTTACAGGGGATTGTAGAGAGGTTTTCAAAAGTTGAGAATCCGATTCCTTTCCTTAAAAAAGAGATAAAAGTGTTACAAGAAAAATGGAAGGAGTCCACAAAAGGATTCTGTCCTACTTGCGGTAAACGTATAATTGAGAAAGGGATTTAAGTTATGAGTAAAAGAAAACCGATTGGATTGTTTGTTTCAGATTTGCATTTGTCATCTAAAAGACCCTCATGCCGGGTGGATGATTGGATAAGAGTGCAGGAAGATTTACTATACAGAATTTCTGGTATAGCTGCAAAATATCAGGTTCCTATTTTTGCTTGTGGAGACATATTTGACAAGCCAAAAGAAGATCCTGTAATTGAGGCTTTGGCTATTAGGTGGATGAAAAAAAATAAATGGTATGGGATTCCTGGACAGCATGATTTGCCGGGGCATTCATTAAGTCGGATAGGAGAGTCTTCTTTTGGGGTTTTAATGGAAGCTGGAGTTTTACAATATGTGGAAGGCACAGGGCATGTAGATGATTTTTTAATCACTGGATTCCCTTATGGAATACATGCTACTTGTGCTGTTGATTCAAATAAATTAAAGGTTGCCATAGCTCATGAAATGGTGTGGAGAAAGCAACCGTTTCCAGGCGCTCCAGAAAAAGGGAATGTGAAAAAGCTTGTAAAGCGGTATCCGGGATTTGATGTTTTAGTTTTTGGGGATAATCACAAAGGATTTTCTACAAGAGTAAAAGGCGTTTCCATTTTGAATTGTGGAACAGCTTTGCAAAGGACTGTAGTAGAACATGACTATTTTACGCAATGCTTTCTTCTTTATAGTGATGGTTCTCATAAAAGTATTCCATATATTCTTCAGTCTTCTTGGAGAACAGTGGATTTGGATTTGGCTAAGAGGGAAAAAGCTCTTGATGATCGTATACGGGCTTTTGTAAAAACCATTCAAGGTGATAAGGAAGTTTCTTTGTCCTTCATTGACAACTTAAAAGAGTATCTGGAAAGTTCAGAGGTTTCCGATTCTGTAAAAGAAGTTATTTGGAAAGCTATGGAGGAAGTTGAAAGCAATGGATGAAAAGTTAGCTAAGTTAAAAAAGAAAATCGAAGCAAAGGAAAAAGAGAAGATAGAACTTGAAGGGAGAATGTCTCAAATTCTATCGGATCTTAAAGCTAAGTTTGATATTGAAACGATAGAAGATGCGAAGTCTTTATTGAAAGAAAAACAAGAGGAACACAAAAGCAAAAGTAGAAAGCTTCAGAAAAGAATTGAGGATTTTGAAGAAGAGTTTGCAGATTTACTTTAAGGATTTTTGAAAATGTCCTTTGATTTTCAGACACGAAAAATAAAAGAGAAATTGTTGGTAGAGGCTGCCCGATTTGAAAGTTTAGAAGAACAAAGAAAAAAATTGGAAAAAGAAATTATAGATTTAAGGGTTCAAAATGTAAATCAGGAAACGGCTCAGGGAATCCTACAAGAAATAGTTCAAGTTACTCAGGAACAGATCACGATTCATTTGAATGAATTGGTTTCCTCTTGTTTATCCTCGATTTTTAATGAGCCTTACATTTTCAAAATGTCCTATGTTCAAAAAAGGGGAAAGACAGAAGTAGAATATGAATTGCAAAGGGGGAATTTAATTTGTGATGATCCATTACATTCAGTTGGTGGAGGGGTGATTGATGTGATTTCATTTGCTTTGAGAATAGCAGCTCTTTTGATTTCTGTAAAGCATCCAAGAAAAGTTTTGTTTTTGGATGAACCGTTTCGGTTTTTGTCGAAAGAATATCAATCGGCTTGTGGTTTATTAATGGAAGAGTTATCAGCTCGATTGGGGATTCAGTTTGTAATAATTACACATGAAGAATCTTTGGTGGAGTATGTGAAAAGTTTAACTTACCTGGTTGAGAATGGAAAAGTGGAAAAGGAGAATTGAAAATGAATATCTGGGGAAAATCCAATAGAATAAGTGTAAGAAGAAATCATATTCCTTGGATGAATGCAGGAGCGGAAACTTCGGTTGCAGAAGTTTTTGCTTTTATAAAGGAAGTGCTACCGGAAGTGGATTTTGTTGAATTTGTTGAAAGAGATTATTTGGATTCCTATTATTTAAGTAATAAGTCCGGTTCGATTCGGATGGTAATCCAGAAGGAACATCAATTAAAAAATAGTAAGCGCAAAAAGATTCTTAACATGACTTAGTCCCATCTTGATTAAAAAGAGGAAAAGGAGGATTGAAAATGAAAAGTACATTATGGAAAACTCCTATTACGGTATCAGTGAATAAAAGCCCTTGGATGAAGGCAAGAGTGGGGATTACTATTCCTGAGATTCTTGAATTTTTCTACGAGACGTTTCCAGAACTGAAGGCAAAGAATGCAAAGGGCGCTAAGATGTGGAGTGGGGATGGGTTCGTTGAGTACATTTTAGAAAGTAGATTGGAAACCATTCGGGTTTTAATCAGGCAGGAGAATCCTAAAAGAAAGCATAAAGGAAAGAAAAAGACTGTATACATGACTTAATCTTATTTTAGTTAAAAAAGCACATAAAATGCTCTGAGAATGGTAATTCTTAGAGCTTTTCTTTATCATTCTATACTATATTTATATAATCAAAAACAAGGATAGTCAATGTTTACAAGGGTATTATGAGTCAAATTTAGTTGAAAATAAAAGTAAAATAAAGCTTTACTTTTGGAAACAAACCCTTTATAATGTAGTTACATTTGAAGCAAACAAGGAGTGAAACAATGAACATTTATTTCAAAGAAAATAGCGACTTAGGCGATTGCGATTGCTGCAACGATGAAGAAACGACAGTATGTGATCATAACGGCGAGACGCTTTGCCGCCGATGCCTGACAACTACCATTATTAATGAGACAGTCGATGAGATAAGGGAAGCCGCCGAGGAAATGGATTACAGCGTAAGAGAGCATCAAGCCGGGACAGGCACCATTTATATGACCTGCCAAATTTACGACGATGATAACGAGGATGAAGTCATCGAGGTGACGGTGAGGGTTGCCAACCATTCTGAATGCTACGTGCCGGACGATGGCGAACGGAAGTTGCTTGTAAGCCCCGATGAATTGACAGCCGCGCAAGCAATTGAGCGGTTACGCAAACCTAAAAATATTGAACGTTACTAAGACTCCTTCGCCGAGGGTGTCAAGCGAAACGCAAAGACAAAAGGAAAAGGAGATCGAGATATGAAAATTGAGCGGCTTAAGACTACTGGGGATAAGTGAAGTTGTTTTTGTAGCCAGTTGAAAATTCACAAAAGCAGACTCAAACGTATAATTAAAAGAAGGGAGACAAGAAAATGGCAAGGGTAACAAAACGAGAGAAATTGATTTGGATTTTGACTAATCTTTATGGATGGGAAGTAACGGATAAGGGTAGAATCCGAAAGGATACAATTGTTTTACAGAATCCAAAGTTTGAGTATAAAGCATTCCTTGGGAGAAACGGGGGATTTAGAAGGGGGAAAACCAAGTCATCCTCCTACGGGGTGGATGAAAGTATTGTTAGAAGGTACATTAAGCAGTATGAAGAAAAACATCAAACAAAAGAAGGATAAGAAAAATGGCAGTCAAAGTTTCAGAAGAAGTTTTTGAGGGGTTGGAAGCTGCACGGGACATAGGAAGATTTAATATGTTTGCGTTTCTTCATGTGCATGATTTTGTGAAAAGTATGGGATTTAAAGAAACCGCAAAATGGATGGTAGAAAATTCTAGTTTGTATATTGAGGGTGTTTGGGAAGGATTTACCACTTAAAACGTCCAGGAACAGTCCAATTTTGCTTTCTAAGGCAAAAACAAGGGTTTGATCATATATAATCATTAAGAACTGAAAAAAAGCGTTACAAACGATTTTAAGGAGAATGTGAAATGATAGTAGGAAGAGGAGTTGGTTGGTCTATTTTGTTAAGTTTGGTTCTTTTAGTGGGATGTGTTTTTCTAGTTGTAGGTATTAGTTTGAGAATGGGGGGAGGTGCGGATGTTGTAAAGCTCAAAGAACAGTTATTGAAACTAGGCGTTGGTTTAGGAACATCCGAAGAGGGTGAGGAAGATGAACGTATATTGTTTACGCTTGATAGCTATGGGGTGTTAGCAGACCCCGAAAAGGTGTATAAACAGTTGTCAGATCTAGGCGTAGACATGAACATGCTCGAAGTCGGCGAGGGCGAGAGTGGCGATCCAGTAGCAGGTTATTATGATGACTCTGGCAAGCTAGTCAATGCTGTGCTGACAATCGAGCGTAATGCTACAGAGGACTATAGCGGCCCTTACGATGTGTTTGTGGTAGATGGATGTGTAGTACTTCAACCGAAGGAGAGTGGAGATTCGTGGAATGATACTGGTAAAATAGTTACAGGCGAAGGCGAAGAAGTCGAAGGTGAGGGCACAGGCATTGACGAAGGTACTTACACGGATCAATCTCTCCACTCTACAGAGTTTTCTGGTGACTATCCTATCTGTGGGACTTATGTAATATCAGGTGGTGATAGTGAAAGCAACACATCTACGGGTGTGGCATACAGCCACACGGATGAAACCCTCCACTCAACAGAAATTCCAGTTGAATCAGGGGTATCAGTAAAGCCGGGGATGACATACATGG
>Ga0075123_10000097_pt1 | contig 39984 bp, 47 predicted proteins | sample AntAceMetag02UKX_FD_69808 | JGI IMG/M metagenome (GOLD analysis project Ga0075123, IMG submission 69808) | Saline lake microbial communities from Ace Lake, Antarctica - Antarctic Ace Lake Metagenome 02UKX | ecosystem: Environmental > Aquatic > Non-marine Saline and Alkaline > Saline | place... | reverse complement strand
CATGTAGAGTTCATTTTTTTTAATATAATTAATATAAAAGGTTATTTCTCTAGGTTTCTTGTTCAAAATCTACTAACAAGGTATGTTAATCAATCTTTTGATAATTCTATATTTTTTCATTCTACCTCGATCGTCATCTCTATTTCGTCTATCTCCTTACCTTCAATAACAATATATAATGTACTGTTTGAGTCGATTTTTAGTCTTGTTTCTTCTAGCAAATATTTTATAGCATAGAAATAAAAGAATTTATCTGTATCATCTGCAAGATCTTCTATTTCTTCTTCATGACTCTCTAATTCACTTTTGAAATGCTCCATATCTCCCTGAACTTTTCTAAATGAATTATTTGTATCTAATACATAATCAGATGCATTTTTTCTAATTTTTATATTATCTGCTTCTCATTTTTCTAGTCTATCAATCAGTCATAATACCGCACAGAATAATACTGCTATAAGTACAAATAATATTATAATTACTGTTATCATCTTATTTTTTCTTTAACTCAGATAAAATCTTTTTTGATTCTACATCCCCAAATACTTTTTTAATATAATCAGCATCAGGTTTATGTTCTCCAGAGATTATACTACCTCTGAACTGCTTTTTGAACTTTGCTATATAATCCTCTGCTTCTCAATAACATGTAGGTTTTGTCATAGCAAACTCAGGTATAATACCCATAAGTTCATTGATGATACCTTTCTGATCTTTTGAAATAGCAAATACCTCTAATTTGTCAATATTTCCTTTGGCAATTTGATCTAATTTGTCTTTAGCTGATTGCAATAACTCAGTAGTTACTGGTACTACATCATAGATCTTCTCAGGCAAATCAACCTTACCTTGCATGAAGTTATCATTACAATGATTTGATAGATCAATAGGATTCTTCAAAGATTCTCAACCAAATACTGCATGTCCGTAATTTCAAACTTTCTTGTAATCTAGATATTGGTTAGGTATATCATAAGTAAATTTACCAATACCTCGCTTTACTCCTGCTCTTTTAAATGCTCATGATGATGTAGTCTTCTCTTTTCATTCCTTTGTGTCTCCCATATCAGATCTTCGTAATCGTTCTCCATCTACTCTAATTCAGATACTACATACAGTTTTTCCTGCAACTGTAGTAATTTTGTCTTGCCAGTTGTTTATACCAATAAGATTGTTTAATTGATCCATAGTATCTCTAGCATCAAAGTATGCTACACAGATACATTTTGTATCGTTTTTGTAAGTTGTTTGTACCATTCGTTTTACCTCAAATGGCTTAAATAAATCAGTTAATCATGTCATACGTGTGATTTTTAAATATAAAAGATAGTTCTTCTTTACAATAGAGATTATTTCTACTAATACAAGTAGTAATTATACCTTTTCTGCTAACTTATCGTTATCATCTCATGGGAAGCACTACAAAACTTCTTTTGCAGTAACAATAAATCCATCAGGTTTCCTTTTCCACAATCTAATCAATCTCTCTGTAAACGGAATCCTAATATATCTATAAAATAGCTGAGTTTTAAGCCTTCTACCTGATAATTTCCATTTAGATAAAGGTTTACCTCGAGGATCTCATGGTTCTGTGTATGGATATGGTGCTTTCATATGATCCATTGCATTTTGTAATATCTCTGCGGTCATCTTTACTTTTTCCATGATCTCTAATAATATAATAAAACTAATCATCTCATGGTCAAACAACAGTACCTTTTCAACAACTAGGACATTTTGCTTTCTTTTTTAATATCTTAGCAAATAAAGTTAGTGAATAATCTCAATATATGTATTCCTTATATTCACAATCTTTGCATCTTATATAACATATTGCTTTATCTAATTTCATGTTGTTTTTTCGCTAAAAGGTTTAAAACATCTTAAAAGATCGTATTCAGTATATGTAAATACTTCTTCTTCTAATTCTTCCCAAACCATCATCATTATATATCTATTGTGTATATCTATTGCAACAACCTGATATAAGTTATCATCTCCATGATCATCCCTATGCTCGAAATTCTTTCACAAAAATTTCTGTTTGTGTTCAATACTTGTTTCTGTTACGTCTATTCGATCAGAGGAATTTTCGATTGTTGTTGCTGGTATTAGCAGAGATTCAGCTGGATTAGAGTAATCCCCAAAATATACACGATAATGTGTTTTAGAGAATTCATTTGCTTTCCAGTTATTTGTTTTATGCATGTATTTTTTAATAATTTTCATGTGTAGTTATTTAATATAATAAAACTATTTTCATCTACCTCTATTTAATGCTTCTCTAGCTTTGTCTTTATCTATAATAGGTTTTGGACTTGTATCTACTTCGTATTTCTTTGTGATCTTCTTTTTTGCTTTAATATATTTTGTATCTTTGCTTACAGGTATTTGTATATCTATCTCTTTCAGAAACCATTTAGGAATCATATCAATTTCTTTTACAATACCTTGTATAATAGAAGGATTCTTAGATTGATATTTGATAAAATTCTTAATGTAAACCCAGTTCTTCTTATATACTATTTTTCAATCTTCTTCAAACTTTTTCAATATGGATATGATCTGCCACTCTAATAACTTTGTATCTATTATCATTTCATCTATCCCTATTTCATATACTCCTGCTATATTTGTAAATGAATTCGTCAAAAGATATACAAACAATAATTTCTCTGTTGCTTTCAAACTTTTGATATATGTATCTTTTCGCAGTCTTGTTTCAATTTGTCTTTTTGTTGCCATACGATTTATAATATAATATAATATAACATAATATAAGCCAGTCTGTATACAGGCTGTTACCTTCCTGTTATCTTCTTAGTTCTAGTCTTAGTCTTCCTCCATATCCAAAGAATCCATAAGACTGTGGATTCACATTGTCAGATTTTCTTGTTCTTTTTTATTCAATGATTGTTTAATTGTTGCTCAAATACCAATCCCCGCAATGGTTATTAATATCGTTTCTATATTTCCTAATTTTCTTTTCATAAAAGATATATCATTTTCATATCTTTCTAAGATTTGTAGTAATTCTGTTTTATCCATTTCGTGTGGTTTTAAATAATAAATATATACTCTATTTGGTTTGGTTCATACTGTTATAGGTTTTATTTGGTTAAAAGGTTATATATTAAGTCTATACATTCTTCGCTTTGGTCTTCTATTGGTCCACGTTTATTGTTCCAGTATAACATAGTTCAAGCCTCTATTCTTTCTTGCTTGCGAACACTTCATCATACATCATTCTGCTCTATCCGGTCCAGACAATCTCATATCATTACTGGGTGTCAGATTATTTTATATTTTCTATCTATTATCATAATATCTCCAAAGTTTCATATAACCTCTATTCAATTTTCTGTTCAATCAAATTCAAATCTTTCTGTTATAAATTCAATATATCATTCTAAAGCCTTGTTTATCATATCTGCATTTTTATTTTTAATCTTTGATACCGATATTCTACATCAAAAACTAAGTGTCTTATCTGCTATCACTTCATAAATTTTATCTATCTTCTTTTGTTTATCTCATTTCTTCATCCTCTAATATCTTATATTTTATATACATATATATATCTCTAATATTCCATCGTTTTCATGTATATTTTATATTTAATTTCATGTGTAGTTTTTAGACATAATAAAATACTTAGCATTTCTTTTTGGTTGCTAGTTTTGTATAGCATGATATGCAATAGGTTCACTCATATCATCTTTTCTTATATACCTTGTTTGCTTCTAATCAACATAAATTGCATTTCTTTTTTTCACAAGTTTTTCACATTTTGTGTGTAGTTTTTATTTATCTAAAATTATGTTTATTGCGTTCTGTTTGTTCCGCAGTTGCTACCATTCACATTCTAATATCTAATTCTCTCATAGCATAATTAGATCATCAATTTGCAATAATAGTAGCTTCTCTGAATCAGTAATACTGTCATTCAAATTTTATAGCTTTATCAAACGATTGTTGTAATCAGTCATTTATTTCTTTTAATCTAGAATTCTTTAGGTTTAATTCATCTATATTATATTCTCTAGTATCTAATTTTTTTACTAGGTTTTCTATTCTTCTTTCTAGTTCAATTTTTGTAGCCATAATGTGTGTAGTTATTTAATATAAAATGTTATATATTTAATCGTATTGTTAATTTTTTCCAAATATTAAGTTTTATATTTTGTATGTTTAAAATATATCTTTTATATAGGTTTGCTTTCCAAAGTCTTGTAGCCCTACCAGCACTATTCATATAAGATCTACTATAACGATCTTTATTTGTTTTCCACCATTCTCTCCTAGCTTTAAGATGCTTTTGATAAATATCAGGATGTATAACACAAAATATAGTAGAAATTACTACACCATATCTAAATGCTAGATGTTTATAAGTATACGATCAGGTTTTGTAAAGTTTTCTGATCTCTACTTTGTCATCTTTTGATAGTCTTACCCTTCTGTCTTTACCCTTTTCCTTGTCCATTGATTTTTTCATAAAGCTTCTTCTTGTTAGTGTTTTTTTAATCATTGTCATACGATTTATAATTTAAAAGGTTATTTTAATAGGTTATGATCTTTAAGTAGTTTAAGTATTTTCTTCTTCTTTATATATCCATCGAACTCTCAAAATTTGCTTTCTATAAGATCTAGGTCTAATGGATCTATTTTTGGTCTATGATAATCTAATAATTCTTCCATTGTCATTGTTATTTCTTGCTTTATATGTGTAATATTTCAATTCTGATCAAATGTATATGTTGGTTTTCACATTGTGTGTATTTATTCTAAATAAAATCTTCTAGGTGCATAACTCATACATTTCTCTCAATTCTCTCAGTCAGCACGATCAGGTCAATAAAATAGAGATCCTCAATTTCTTTTTTCAAAGCAATACTTAATTTGGAATCTTCGGTCTGTATAGTATTGATCAGGTATATCATGGAATCTATCATTCATCTGACATAGTCAATATGCATGTCATCCATCTCATACTTTATTTGGATCTCGATCATACCATTCACATTCATTTAATACAACTTTGTTCATTCATCATAATTTATACGTTTCATTGATATATTCTTGTCTTGGATCATCTTTTGGTCGCCATGTTTTGTATAATTTCTTCTCTTTTACCAGTTCTCTTTGGACTGGTTTTTCTAAAATAACTGTTTGTACATTCGTTGTAGTAGTTACTATCATCTGTGATTCTCAATACACTAAATTCCATCGAGCGATCACTAATATGATCAAAATAAATACTAATCCTAAAATAATCTTAGTGTTCAGATTTTTCGGGTCATGTAACATCATCTAATTTAGATTCTAAAGTATCCTCTGTGGATACAGGTATTTTATTCTCCCCCAAAGAGCAGTCTAATTTACTTTCTGCCATCCATTCAATAACCATCTCATCTATATCTACCTCCTTTAGTACAGTTACTAATTTGGAGTATACATGCACAGATAGTCTTTCTTCTTGGTATGCATATAGATATGTTTTATCATATCCTACATATTCCATAACTTTTGTGCGGTTTATTTTCATAAATGGATATGCTAATTTTACTTCTGCTATAATGTTTTGTACTATAGCTATACACAGTTCTTTGTTCATACAATTTATAATGAATTAAATCTATTTCAACTCCAATATATTATTTGTTTCTACTAATACAAGTAGAATATTACTTTTTCTGATAACCAAAAGTTTCCATATAAAGAAAAACCTACCTTCCCTTAGGAAGATAGGTCTTCAATCATGACTATTGTCAAATCGAAGTTTCCGCACCTATTTGATATATTAATAGGATTTAATTGCAAGAGAAAAAGAGCAGATATAAAATCCACTCTTTCTAGATGTAACACCTCCTTTTCTATTAGTTAATACTAATAATAGTTCAATATACGAACTAATTACAATATATTAGTCTAATCTTTAATTGCAAGAGATCTATAAATCATCACTGCTGTCTCTTTTCTAGTAGCAGGCTCATTTGGTCTTTCTCAATTAGTGATTCCAGCTTCGATAGCTTTTTGGAACTCTCTATCAAAACTTAATCTACTAATTATTCATGTATCATCTTTATCTATTATAACATTTTTAGAGAACATTTTATCAAAGTATTCATATGGTACAGTGAAATATCATCCATCTCATCGATCTTCTCAGAAAGAATTAGGACATGTAAATCATCTGTTATTATATCAATCAATTATAAATGCATGTCATCCTCAATTTCATAGCTCTGCTACTCATGAAGCTCATGATTTTCTCCAATCAAATTTAGATGATCAGGTATATATTATGAATCAGTTATCTATAGCATTCTTACATCATTCCATAGTATCCGCTCTCATATATCCTTCAATCCAATTGTTTTTAATAAAGAATTTCATCATCTTTTGGAGTGTAGATCCTGTATTTGGTCGTCATCTAGTATTTTGATAAACGTGCCATCTATACATTGGATTTAGCTGTTTGAATTCTAGATCTTTTTCTAGATATTCTGCTACGTTGTTTGCATTATATGCACTACATAATGAATATTCTGTACATGCTTTATATGTACTTGTTTGATCAAATTGATCTCGTATCTTCATTACCTTTCTATCTCGAATAGGCTTTTGTGATTTTCACATTCAATATTCTTTCATATATAGATCCTCATATGAATAATCTCTTGAATCTGCTTGATCTACTGCATCTAAATACAGTTCTAGGTTTTCTAACATTTCGTGTGGTTTTTAGAAAATTAAAATTATTTAATTTTGTGGCTTGCCTTAAATCTTCCTATAATAACAATTATTGCTGATGCAGTTGTTACCATACTCATAATTGCTTGCATAATCTGTGCTTGGAATTCTGCTGAAATAGATAGATCAGGATTTCCTGTTACTGTTGCAACAAAACCCATTATACTAACCAATCCTGCTACAACTCCTGCCCATACTGTTTTACTTTTCCATCGGTTTTTATTAGTTTTCATGTGTAATTATATCAAAGATTAAAAATTATACTTTTGGATTTGCATCTAATATTTTAACTAATTCGTGTCTTTTTGTACAATCTGGGAATCTTTTACATCCCAAACATTCACGTATAAGTCTATGTGTTTCTACTATTACATCTTCTGTAGATGTTCACATAAGCATATTGAAATCGCCTACTGTTTCTACATCAAAGTTTTCGCATCATTTATTCATATTATTTTCATCGCTATTAAAATCTTTAGGACTGTAGTGTTTACTTAATCATGGACTAAAATGCATCTTTTCTGACATTATCTTTTCTTAGCTAGATCAACTAGGAATTCAACTCATGCACTTGTTTCAATAATAGTTTTTGAAATTTCCTTAACTTCTAGAGTTAATTCTTTTCTTTCAATAGATTCTTTTTCAATATTAATTGCATTTACTGTTACCTGTCTTGATAATGATCAAGCCTGAACTCCGTAGAATATGGCTCATCAAACAACAGTTACAAGTATTGAAATGATCCCTAATGCATTGAATTTTCTTTTTCTTTCTGTCATTGTTATGAAAGATATAAAATGAGTTTCTTATTCTTTGTCTAATATCTTGATAGCTCTTTTTGCTGTTTTTGCAAGTTGTAGTTTTGGCATCTTTCTTTTTCATAGTTCTTTGTTTACTTTATCTAATTCAACAGATGCTGTATCTATAGTATCTATTGCTGTTGCCCCTAGAGAATTCAATTCTGCTAGAGGAGTGTCTGTATATTTCATAATGATAGATCTTTAATAATATAAATTAAGAGTATACTGATAATATGTTTACATATACTGGTACTGCTAATGTGTCAGCATTTCATCCTGTTGTGTTTCTATATACCATAGCAGATACTGTATCTCATGGTCCATAACCTGTTCCATCAAATACAAATTCATGTTTCTCAGCTTCAAAATCTGTATGTATTCAAGCTGAGAATACTGTTTCATCAAATTCAGATGGTCAACCGTCTCATTCATACCCATCTGTATCATTTACCCTTTGTAGTCCTAACCCTCGAAGTATATCTCATCCTGATGCACTAGAATATGTGAAATGGATCTCAACTTTAATATCTCTACCTGCTATATAGTTTTTTGGTAGCTCAAAGTTTGTGAAAGCCATAGCATTTATATCATTTGCATCATCGAATCATAAGAAAGATCGTCTTCCACTCAATGAAGCTCATGTCGCCGCCGTTGTGGTTATCCCGTTTACGGTGCTGGCTCATCAAGGCATATTATAAGCATATGCTTGATATAATGTTTGGTATGTTGTATCTAATATTAGCTCCTCTCTTTTTGCTCCATCTCAGATCTTATATAATAGATCATCTGATTTTGCGTATGTTTTAACATATCAAGATTGAGCATTTGCTAGAGCTACTGCATTTGCTAGTAATTCTAGTTCATTGGTTCTTTGTCCCATTTTTTAAAAGATTATTTTGTAAAAGTTGAAGCAGTTTCTCGAGTAGATCACGATAGGAATTGAACATCTAACTCTCAGCTAATATTTATTGCAAATTGTCGTGAGCTTCCATTATCTGTCATCCTCATAACTCAACCAGTCAATTCCATTATTGGAGTTTCAATTGTTATATCTGTATTTGCACTCATATATATTTCATCTGTATCAGGTGTTGGTACTCATCACATACTATATCACATGTATATAGGTAGATTTCCTCAATCTAATAGTAATCAAACATTGTTTCTAGCTTGCACTGATACTTGATCACTTCATATTGCTACAACTCATGATGTTACCAATAATCTTTCTCAGAATCCTACACTTGCAACTTTAAGATTAATCTCTGTATTTGCTCATATATTTACTTCATCTGTATCTGGTACTGTTTGACTGTCATAATAACCAATAAATACCGGTCATTCTTTTGATGATATATACACTCATTCAGCTCACGGACTATCTGCGATTGCTATATAACTATCGTTTATACTTGATTGTATTAGTGTTGGAGACATAAGTATTTCAGCTCATTGTGTTGTCAAAGTTACTCAACTTTGCCCTCTAACTGTTGCTATTTTTGTCGTAGTATCATATCCTATTTCGTTTCTAGTTGCTGGTAGTCATGGAGTATACATAGCAAATCAATTGCTATTGAAAAACATTTCTCCAGCTCATCCTGCATAAGAGAAAGCTCAATTAGACATTGATAATAGATCACTAGCTCAATTCAAAGATACTTTTCGATCTTTATTTAGAACATCCATCTCCATATAAGATTCATCAAATCATGCATCGTATATATCTCAAATTATTATTTCGTTTGCAGTATCTCATACTGTTATATTATCTGATGAGTTGATAGATACATCATCTGTTGTTACTGTTACAAAAGTGTTTGCATCAGTTGAAGATTTAATCCTTGTATATGTACTATCTATCAAAGTATTTAATCATCATGTTATAGTAAGACTGTTTCCTCCTGCACTTATTGTTCTATCAGAAGTTAAAGTTCAATCAATATTATATATATTTTCGTCAGCAGGTACTTCTGCTAAAGTTATATAATTTAAAGGATTTGTTGTATAGTAATCTCAACTGTTTGCTAACAATAAGTAAGGAGATAGAGAACTAGCAATGTTTGCATCATAATAAGTTCAGCTATCTATAGCAAAGTTAGTATCGTAGTAATTTCCACTATTTGCTATTGTTAAGTATGGCAATAATGAACTTGCTATAGTATTATTATAATAAGTTCAACTATCTGCTACTAATAGATAATCAGCAGAAACTGCACTCCATACTGGATCTGTTTCTGTTGTTAAATATCATAATCAATATACGAATCCACTTATTGCATTTTGTGTTGCTCCAAGTGTTGTACTATTTGCAACAGTGCTTGCTAAAATATTTACATCATTTATTCTATATTCTGCTCAGTTTGTTACATTTAAGTTATCTGTTTCTATATCAAAACTATCATTAGCATTGTCGAAAGTTCGTCAATGTTGATTGTCTCAACTCAATAAAGTACCACCTCAATTTGCAGTTATATCAGTCGCCCCTGTTATTACTCACAAGAAGATATTTTTATCTTCTACATCTAAATTTGTTGAATTTATATATGTTGCAGTTCCATTGAAAAATGTGTTTCAATTAAATACTGTATTGTCGGAAAAAGTCTTTATTCAATTTATTTCTTCGTCTCATTCTAGATGTACATAGAATCAACTTGCTGTCTCAATTTCTCAATCTACATAATCTTTGTTTACTAAAGATAATCCTGTATAAAAAGAACTATAATCAGTATTTTCTGTCAATCAATATCAGTGCATATCTACTTTTTGTGCATAAGGTATATCGTCTCATTGATAATTTAGAGTTGGGTAGAAATTTTCTATACCAAAACCTCATTTGTAAGCACCACTATATACTTGAAAAAGTAATTCGTTTCAACCAATATATCAGTTTATCTCCATTGTAGGCAATCAAGGTACTCAATAATTAGACCATTGTATACTACCCTCACTTTCTAATCGTACAGGTCAAGTAATTCTAGTTGCTTCTGTATTTCAAGCTAAAGGTAAAAAATCTCATGTTATAGCTCAAATACTATTATCTACATAATGTTTATTTACTAAAGAATTTCCTGTAAATGTAGCAGAATAATCATTAAGATAAACTATTCATTCAGGACTCGTTCTATTGTCGTACATTAGCATGTGTCAATCTTCAGATGTTGAGTTTGTTGGAGATTTGATTACTAAAGCAGTGTCAGAGTTTTCATCGCTTATCTCCCATTCATATCCTCATATTTTTATTTGGCTTGATGTTGCTCATCAATCATCTTCAATATATGTAGCTCAAAGGTCTACATGTATATATCAGTCTTGTGCTATTTGATTTGTTATTGTATCTTGCCAAGTTTGTAAAGTAGAAGCATCTACTATTTCTCCATCTACATATCACTTATCTACAATACTTCTATCTACCATAGTTCAAGAATAATCAGCATAATATTGTAATCATAATGGAGTTGCCTGTCAGTCATGCCAAACTGCTCATAAATCATTAAAGTCAAAATTTCAAGCTAGTGGAGAATTTAATTGCATTCTATCTGACTGAAATTTGAACTCTGCTCAGTCAAATTCTATCTCAAAATTATTAGCTCAATTAAATCATAGAAAACCTAAATTAGTAAAGTTTAAAATATTTCAAGAAGCATCTATAGTCCTGCTCCCTAATAATGTTCCGTCTGCTGTATATATTGTATCAGGAGTAGCAGATAATATTTCAGCATCTACATATCATTTGTCTATAAGTGTTCTTGCATCATAATTTCCTGAATAATCAGAAGCATAGTTTATTCCTTTGCTTCAAAATGCATCATTAATTTCAGCAACTCAGTCAGTTACTGTCATATCCCAATTATTAGAGTATAACTCTATAGATGTTGGATGTGTTGCTAAATAATTATCAATTCATGCATTTGATATTGCATTTAATCAATCTCCACGAACATAGAAATTGTTTCAGTCATTATATATATTTGTGCTTTTTGTCAAAGTTCCTCACATTTCTACTGTATTTACAGTTTTTGTAAGTCCATTATCAGCTAACACTTGCCCACCTGTTATATATGCAAGTGGATTTGTTGTGTAATAGTCTCAACTATTTGCTACTAATAAATAATCTCAGCTATTTGCTGTCATATAACTTCTTAGATTTTCTGCTGTGATTTTTGCTTTCGCACCTGTGTTAGATGTCTCTAGCAACATTAAATCTGCATCAGCTGGTATTGTTACCGCTGTGTAATTTGTAACGTAAGGTTGTAATATTATAGCGAAAGCTGAACCTAGTATCATAACAGGTAGCAATCACATTAATATCTTTTTAAATAGTTTCATTGTTTGAAAAATAATTATATAAAATGCTATACGGCTGTTATACCTAGATTTCAGTTTTCTATTTGTAGATTATATTTTGTAGCAGTAACTGTATCTACAAGTTGAACTACTGTTGCAATTTCTGTTTCTATCCAATCTGAATCTAATAAATCGACTCCTGCTAATTGATTAGTAATTAGTTTGTAATATTTTTGGTCATCTACTTTAAATCAAACCATTCATACCCGTCTTTGAGTAATTGTAAGTTCGTTTCTTTGTGTGCTGTCATCCCAATAAGTCTTACGATCTAATGGCAATGCACTATTCTCCACCATTGGAGATCCGAGTTGTATTCATGCAAAATCTACCATTAGAAATTATAGTTATTGATAAAGGCTGTCTGACTTGTGTCTGATTTTATTTGGTATATGTTATATGATGTGGCATTTCAATCCCTTGTTGTATAAGATTTTGTAAATTTATCATAGTTTGAAATAGTTTCAAATCAGTTTCAATCTATAATAGATGTTAAATCTCCATATGATGCAGGATATACAAATATGTTTCTTGCGTTTGTGAAAGTATCTGTAATTGCCGTATCTTCCTCAGGTCTAGTTTTTTTCGTAGCTAAGACTGCTTCGATACTTGCAAGATCTGTTCGATTCAAGTAATCGTCTGCTACTGAATTTCAACCATACATTGGATATACAAAATTGTAAGTTCTAGATCATATTTTTGTTACTGGCTGATCATCTTTAACTTCACAACTAAATGTTGTTGTTTCACTAATTGCTGGAGCTTCTATAAATGTTTGTGGACTTGTTAGATTTGCTCATGTTTTTGTGTCTATCAAAACTCCTCATCTTTTAAATAATACTTCCTCTACAGGATGTATAGGATTTTGAGAATTCACAAAAATTGCAGAAAGTGTAGAAGGTGCTAGATCTACTCAATTTTCATAATATGTATTATAGGTAGGCGATGTTCATAAACTTGCTGATAGCTCTATAAATGGATATAAGAACCTATCTAATAGAGATGTTACTGGCTCGTCAAATGGTCAGCTTCATGCTGGCAATCCTCAAACCGCAACATTATCAACAGTTGTATTTACATATTGATCAGCAGTATTTGGAATATGTGTCCAAACATATCCATCCCAAAGTATCCAATCTCAAATTTCTACCGCTCATACTGGTGCTGGCAATGTACCTGCAACAGAAATTATATAATTCGCAGATTCTCCTGCTGTTACTGTTGGAAAAGCTCAACCTGATGCATCTCGTGGAAGCAATGCTTCTGCTGATGCTCCTGCTATTAATACCCAATCTGCTCAATCCCGTTTTCTTACAAATCAATCTGCTAATACTGTTCTACTGTCTCCTACAACATTTCATGTTGATGGTAGAGATCAAACATCTGTAACAGAATCTTTCCAAGTAAGATTTCATTGTTGTGCAATCGTTACTTGATAATTTTGAATCTGTTGTTCTGATTCATTTTCTTGTTGTGGTCTAATTACCATTTTTAAGTGATTACTAAGTAAATGTTATTTCTTTTTAGAGAGAGAACCTAATATTCTCCCTCTTTTATTTTTGGTTTTTGCTTCTTTAGATTTATCGTCTTTTTCAATAATTTTTGCTAGGATTTTATCTCGTGTTTGCATGTGTTATGTAGGTTGTTTAGTAAAGATTATTAAACGTTGTTATATTCTTTTATAGTTGGAGTTCATCCTCATCCTACAAAGAATAGTTTAGTCATATCATCTTTTACATATCATTGAAATCATTGTGTAAATGCTGAATCTGGTCATGCATCTATTCATGTGTCAGTAAATGATGTTATATCGTATGCTATTGATAGATTATATTGTCTTATATAGTCATTTGTATGTTGTATAAACGCATTTGATCATGAGTTTGCAAAGTGGTATGGTCATAATAATGTCAATGCACTTGTAAATGTCATTGTTGAAATATCGTATGCTACTGATAATGCATAAAGGTTTGATTGTACTCATGATCATCTATTTGCAATAACTATCATTTCTGTACCATCATCATTAAATGATATTGAATATAATGCAGTAAATGTATCTGAATATGATTGTAAGAATACTGATGTTGTTATATCGTATGCTACTGATAGATCATATTCATGTATGCTAAATGATGATCAACTTATATACATTTTTGTTCATGTAGCATTAAATTGTATTCATTTTATTAATGTTGATTTTGCAGAAATATCAAACTCATTGGTATATGTTGCTGTTCAAATATCCCATGCAACACTCATTGTATATCTAGCAACTACATCATTATTTCAATCTCAAATATAGAACTCTAACCCATCAGGCTTGAAAGTTACACATGAAGCATTTGCCAGATTAGTTGAAAGATCTATTGTGTCTCCTATAGCTATATTAACTAATAAATCAGTAAATCATCCTCATGAAGTATCATCTAAACTTGTTGTGAATAACATATTCCATTTTCATGAAGTTGAATTATACATAAAGTATGCATATAATACTTTATTTATTGTTGTAGTAGCTGGCATTGCTCCTTCATAATCAGAATCCCATGTAATAGCTCTTTGAGTACCATTATCTTTAATTCTAATCATAAGGCTGTCTCAATTTCATCCCACAATACTATTTATTGTAACTGCTGTTGCTAGTTCTATAATATCTTCTTCTACGTTTGCTCATGCAGTTGGAGTAAGACTTGTAGTAGTTGTTCTTGAAACATTTACTTTTTTGTTTGCTAATCAACTTAAATCTTGATCTCATGTATTTACTCATGATTGGTTTGCAAGATTTGATTTTTCAGCATCTGTAAATGCATTTGTATCTGCATTATTTTCATAAGCAGTTTTAACGTTTGCATCTGACATATCTCCAGTATTTGTATTTGTTTGGTTGTCTAAATTAGTTTCTTGTGCATCTGTCATATAATTATGATCTGTAGTTTCTGCAATATCGTCTGCATCCAATACAACTACTCATGTTTTTGCATTTACACTTGTTACTGGTGCTGTTCCACCTCATGGAAGATTATCAATATCTACTTTCTTTTTAGTAAATCAATCAGCTGAATCTTCTATAACTATCATATCTCATGCAACAGGAGATCATTTCTCAGTTATTGCATTTATTTCTCATGCTGTTGCTTTATGGATTGCAGTAGTATCTACTCAACCTCCTCAACCTCATCCCAATTGCTCAAATGCATCTTTTGATAGATCATAAACTACCTCCATGTATTCATCTGCTGTTATTGCAGATACTCATGTCAATGTTTTTGCTCCTAATCAATTGATGTTTATAGTTACTATTCATGCTCCAATTTCATGGAAATTTATTAATAACTCTACTCTATCCATATCAGCATAAGCAGTTTCTCTAGGTATAGTTATAGCATAACTAGGTGCTGTTCCCGTAGTTAGAAATGCTTGGTTTTTAATGTCTTTCGCTTGTACTTTTGTGTTCATTTTAAAAGGTCTTTAATAATAAAATTAAACTGTTGGGTATATAACTCTAATATCTCATCATCCAATACTTGGACTAAATGTTATGATGCTTCATGCTATAGTTCGATCAACTCATTCAAATAACATTGTTCATGAGTCTGTGAATACCTCTATCCCTTTTGTAGAAGTAGGTGCATTTGTCAGAGTAATCCCAGTTGTTATTGCTGTGAATATTTCGTATACCATATCTATTTGTTGCTGTGCGACATCATATCAAGTCCAAATTGCAACACTCCCCTGATTCACAAGAAAGGTTACTATGTTATTTAATATAGTTCGATCTACAGTTTTAAATAATCTTATTCCTGAATCTGTGAAGATCTTTAAATTATCATCATCCATAGGAGTATTTGCCAATGTGATTCATGTTGTTACAGATGCAAAATCTTCTTTAACAGATGTTACAATATCTCCATCACTATAATATCTTACATATATATTTATTCATCCTAGATCATAAACAGGAGTTACTGTACCTCATGATATAGTATAATCGACTCCTTCTTTTAATAATGTTCAAGAATCTGTATATACAAAAGCACAACTACTATTAGTAGGTGTTGCTGATAATGATAATGGTGCTGTTGTAACACTTGTAAATGGATCTAATTGGAAATCTATATTTGATGGTAGACTTCAAACAACTATAGGTGTTGCTGTGCTGAATTCTAATCCATCTACAGAAGCTTTTACAGTTACCATTTTTGTTCCTTGTCATACATATGATGCAGGAGTATCTATCAAGCTTAGAAATGTATCTTCTACAAATTCTAATGCTGTTGCTCATGCATTTACTCTTACTTTTTTAAGAGCTTGTGATGTATATGCTGATGGTGTATCTGTTAATCATAGAAATGTATTTGTGTCTAGGATTTCTATAGTAGCAACTCATACAACATCAGTTACGTTTACTGCTCATATGAAATTCATTATTTTTGCAAAAGATATGACAGTTACTCATGCCTTTTGTACCCTTAATCATAATAGACCAATTATGTCTCAATTCTCTCCTACTGTCATTTTATCTTACGATTACGGATAAAAGATCGCCCGCTGTTCCTGTTACAAAAAACTCATTCATTGTTGCAACATACACACTAAAATCCATAGTAAGTGTTTTTCATGGCAATAATGGATATTGTTTAGAAGCTGGATCTCCTGAGTTTTCTGATATATAGATTATATCTCAATTTGTATCTATGGATTTAATCAGAATTTGAGGAGTGTACCCCCTACCATATGCCTTTGTTATACCATCTGAGTCTAAATTGTTTGCTGTTAGATCTTCAACTCATGGATTTAGCCCATTAATATCCTGCTCTGATCAGGTCATAGTCATTGTTTTAATCATTTTCAATATTGGTACGAAGTAAATCAAATTCTGTTCTCAACTTTATGTGTCTTGTCATAAGCTGTTCGTTTCAAATTCTTTCATCGTGTAGTTCTTTTTTTAATCTTTCGTTTGCTTCTCTGATTCATTCTATTCATTGATCTTCTATATATTGATCTGATTTCTTATATTCTTTTATTGTGTAGTCTTCATATATTAGTTGATCAGTTATGTTTCAATCATGCATAATAATATTATCACATTCTACAGTTTGTAGACGTTTCTCATTCTTATGTATAATTCATCAATTCTTTATATAAACATAGATCATTGTTTTATATCTCATGAACTAAAATTTTAAAATGGTATTCTAATATTGCTTTTTTACCATTTTTTGAACTTACTCATATTCTTGGTGTAAATGATCCAAATTCAATTGATGCTTGTGGCATACCTATTGATTCTGCGTTTATATTAGTATCAGATTTTATGATAACTATATCTACTTTATAAGCTCATAGTCTCTTGAATTCTATTTTCTCTAATTCTACTATATTTTCACTAGCAGTATCTATAATTCAATCATATTCTTTGACAATAACCTCTTTTTCTATAGGTTTTTCAAATCTATCTATGATCTTTTCTAGTCTTGTTTCTACATTTCTTTCTAATTCAGAAATCTTTTTAGAAAAAATATCTAAATTTTTAGATAGATACTTGTCTAATTCTTTTGACTCTAAATTTTTAACTGCATCTTGTAATTCAGAAATTTTCTTTGTGAAAGATAATATAGCCACGTTTATTAATTTGTGGCTTTCAAGATGACTATTTTCTCATTCTCTTGGTGCTATGATTTGTGGAGCTTCCATATTACTTTTTTACCATTATAAAACCAATATCATTGTCTAGTGATTTTTACCACCCTATGTGCAGTGAAAGTTTTTTTCACATTAGGAATTCAGTAACTTTTTTCATATTTATCACTAAACCAGTTCAACATCTAATCTATATTCAAAATGTAAAGTTTCTCATGCATTCAATTTTATATGCTGTTCAACTACATCGAATCATTCTCAGATTATCACTTCCCTACATTCCAATGGTTGTGCTAGTAGTCTCTTTATAACATACAATCAGTCCTTTAATTGTGCTGAATATACGTTATCTGCAAATTGAAATTTCAGCTCATTTGGTAGTATAGTCTTCATTTTCTTATATTCTTAATATTTAAAAAATCAAGTTATTTTTGATGCTGGTTACGTTTTGATCTTCTCACATCGCTGATTATCTCATAGATGAAGAAAGATCGTAAACATAATGCAAATATAATTGCTAAAACTTCCATTTGATAAATTAAAGATCTAAATCTAAGTCAAGGTCTAAGTCAAGGTCAAGGTCTAAGTCAAGATCTAAATCTAATCAATACTCAGATTCTTTCTTTATTTTTCAGTATGCTTTTTGTTGAGATGCCTGTCATCTTCCAAAGTTCCAATATATATTTTTTCATACTATTGGTATTAATTGAAATGATTTCAAATCTTTATATGTTACTGGATCTCAATCTTTTACTAACCAATCATATACCTTTTGTAGATCATATGCTGGATATGTTAATATATCTAATGCTGGTATTCCAATCAATAGATCTTTTATCATAGCTCCCACTCATTCAGTTTTTGCTTGATATATACTATATTTTGAGAACATAAATAATTGTAATAGATTATCCATAAACTGCTCCTGAATTGCTCATGTTGATTTCTTTCATGTGATCATTCTATATAACCATGAACTATTTTTTCTGAATAAGAATATATTTTTTAATTCATCTTTCAGCATACCAAACAATATAATATATAATATTGATCTTATAGATTTTAATGTTGCTACAGGTGCTGAATATGTTTCATAATTCTTCTTGATCATATTTAATACATAATCAGTCTGCTTAATTGCAAAAGTTTTCAGAGTGTATAAATATCTCATTCCTCATGGATGATCCCAATATGCTTTTGTCATCTCTGTCTGACTTTGTGGCTGGATCTTACATAATTGAGCATATACATATTGTCTAGTATTTTTATTCTTTCTCTTATTTTTGAAATCATCTACAAGTTTTTCTACATGTTCTTCTGAATAATATTTGTTTAGAAAGTTCATAAACTTCTTATCTCATTTTTTTGTTAATTTTACTGCTTCATCAAATGCACTATTTAATATAACTTCTTTACCATATCTATCCATTTTTGTAAATCATGTTATAGTCAATAACCTAGTCAATAACTGCTCTGTGCTAGATTTTCACATTGGAACATCTGATGATATAGAGTGTACAACATCTGATTTTTTGAATATAGATTTTCAAAGCATAGCTCTTGTGAAATTCTTTGTGGCTGGCTTTACTCAATATTCTGATGCTCCCAATCATACGTCTCATAATTGTGTCATTGTACTAGCAAAATTACATATCTTTACTGTATATGTAAGTGCTTTTAATTTTTGTACCAGTTCTGTAGTAACATCTGAACCTATACGAGATACCATATATTTAATAACAATTTCTTCTTGTCATTTATCTACCAATCCATCTTTTACATAAGACTTAACTTTTTTAACTACCAATGAATTTAGTTCATCTTTTGTATCCCAATTTGATTCAAGGAATTTTACCATTGTTACCTTAGAAACATATTGATTCATATATTTAGACATACTTTCTCTCATGTTGAAGTAGAATTTTGCTGTCTCCTTTGTTAGAGTCTCCAAAACCCTCTTTTGAGTGAACGATAATTTTAGATCTGATCATTCAGGTCTTGCTCATGATATAAGTGCTATCCTTAGATCTTCTTTCTCCGCATCAGACATTTTCCCCCTGATCCTCTCTACTCTTTCTACTGCATTTTCTATGTGTCCTCGTAATTCTTTATCTGTTTTAAAGTGTTCTAATAATCATTGCCTATCTTTGATCATAGATGCCCAATAATTTTCTTTATATCAAACTTCTATTCCAGCTTCGATAAGATCCATATATGCTTCATCAAAGAATTTTAGAGCTTTATCAAACCCTGCTGGTGCTAATCCATATGATTTTAATATCTCTTTAGATGTCTTGAAATCTTGTCATCTTGCTGATAACCATAATTTTAAGAAATCTGCCTTTTCTCTATCTTCTAATACTCATAAGAATTCTAGAATATTCTCAGTCTTTGCTAGAGCTTTTCTAGTTCATCTTTTTAATTTCTTTGTAGGTTCTATTTTATCTTCTCTAATATCTATAGTTTCATATAATTTCATAACTTTATCTTCTTCCTCAAAATCTACTTGATCTTTGAAGTCTTGTCGTAATTTTGGAGATCTATTTTCTATAATTGTTCCTCATGGTCTAAAAGTTCATCTCATATATTGTAGAACTTCTTTCATAACCTTAAATCTACCATGTCATAAGATCATAGTAGCTTCGTCCTCATTTACTGCATTATCATCATAATATGTTTCGTTTATCTCTTTATTAGGAATCAATAATTCTTTGTTGATGAAATCTTCTGATTTACCATATCAATCTTTAAGTATCTGTGATTTTTTTAATAGATCTTTTCATCTCAATATATTCTCTACTTCTGATATTTCATTTCATCTAGCTCTAGATTTTAGCATTGCTCAACCAAATATAGATACTCATTTCTTTTGCTGTTCTGTTAGATTTGCTCATTTAAGATCTCAAAGATTTACTCAAAATACTGTGTCAAATTCTTCTTTCTCTTTTTTTGGTAGAGATTCAAAAAATTCTGCTGTCTCTAATATATCGTTATTTAATATTGTATTTATCTCTTTTACATCCATAGGATTAAGATCCTGAGTCAATGGATCTGCATTTGCTTCTGATCTTTTTGTATATTCTTCAAATTGTTTATCGAAAGATTTTCTTGAATCTGATTTCATTTGTCTATCATCAACCATTTTATCATACATATCTACTGCTTCGTTTGCATCTAATTCAAATTCTTGTCATATAGATTCTATAAGACTTTCTTGGTCTTTTCTCCATGATTTGCTTTGTTTATCAGAGTGTGCTTTATCAACTTTCTTTCATGCAACAGTTCATATCAACTGCTCCCTAGCTTCCATTTTTTGTACTCTCTCAACATAATTATTGTATGATCTTGTGTATGGATCTGTTTGAAGTTTATAATATGTTTTAGCAGAGCTAGGTATCTTTGAGCTACTGAATCATTTTACATCTTTGAATTTTCCTTCGATCATATCATCAAATAATTGGTTGATTGATGCTCTATCAATTTTCATTGCTTGAAAGAACTCAAAAACTTGTTGAAAGAAATCCATAACTTTCTCAATAAATCAATCTACTCATGTTGATCTTTTTAATTCAAAAGCTTTTATTTGTCATCTTCTAGCATATACTCAAAAAGATTCAGCAAGTCGCTCCTCAGCAATAAGTTGATTATCTGTATCTAAATATATCATTGCTTCTGCCAATAACTCTTTTCTTGTTTTTGTATCTGTTAATCTAAATAATCCATGAAATAACTCATGTTGTGCTGTAGTGTCAGTAATATCTTTTGCTAATGTAATTGTATTTTTGAAAAATGATCCTAGAGCTTCCTGTCAATCATCAGTAAATATCTTGTCAGTGAATTCAGCAACAAATCAAGCATTTTTTGCTTGTTTTTCTATTAGTTTTCGCCCTTCTGTTTGTGATATTTCCTTTGCTAATGGACTCTTAAAGACATAAGCTTTGTCTACCGCTTCAAAATATTTCTCATCGTCTTTTAATTCTTTTTTCTTGTCTGTAGTTGATTTTTTAAATGCTACTACTGGTCATTTATCTTCTTCTTTTAGATCAAATTGTATCCATTCAGCTCAGTCTGACTCTACTATTTCTGCATCTTTTCTTGTTTTTTGTATATATGGTATTAATTTTCTATCATAGAAATCTACTACTGTTTTTTGTTCATCAGATAGGTTTTCATATTGCTCATCTCGATCTGATCATTCAGTATCTCATGATGATTGAAATTCCTCATATGCTCATTCTTTGAATACTGTAATATTTCAATCATTATTTGCTACAACCATTCAATATCACATATTTTCAAGTGTATCTAATACTCTCATTTTTCTATCATGATCATCTTTCGTATATCTATCTTCTTCTACCCACTCCTCAAATTCATTTTGTAGATTTTCAGTTACATATTCTGATTCAGTTAAATCTCATAGATCTGTATCAGGATATTGAGCTTTCAAAAACTCTGTAGCATCATAATCGTCAAGATTCTCAAACAAATTATCAACTTCTTCCTTTATAAATTCTTCAACAGTTGTCTCAAATGCAAACTCTGAGTCAGAAATTACTCCATATCAAGATCAATCTCAATAAACTGTTGTAACAATTACATTTCATAAATCTCATTCATGCTCATCTCATACCTCTAATCATTCAGGCATTTGTCATCCTGTTTCTAAGTATCATTGAATTTTTGCTACTGTCTTTCAAACTGGTATTTGTACTGATTCTGCTCCTTTGCTTTTAGATTCTCTTATAAATTCTTTTACTAATCTTTCATGTCGTTTACTTTTATAATCTTCAAATTGTTGCAATTTAGTTATTTCTTCTTCTGATGCATTGTCTATATTATCCTGCTCGTTTTTAATTTCTTTCTTGAAATATATAATCTTTGCTTCTATATTAGCTTCAACAAAATCAATTAGTTGGTCAATCGTCTTCTCAACATGAACACTTCCTTTTTGATGTTCTAAAAGATCTGATGCTAATGATCTTAATATATATGTCTCAACTCTTAGTTCCTTTGCAGATTCTATCATTATATTTTCTGATACCTCTCTTTCCTCTAAAGATCTATTGAATAACTGATGTTTCTCATCTATAATCTCCTCTGCTATTTCTTTATTGTCTCTAAGCTTTTGTAATGTATCTATTTCAATATCTAATCTTTTTAATTGCTTTGTCGTTTCCTTAACATAAAATTTTGAATCATGGAGTTTACTATCTCATTCATATCTTCTTCATTGCATTAGATCTGACTGCAACTCAATTAATCTTATCATATTATCCTCCTCTATTTCTTCTATCCTTACATGTCAAAAATATGACTCCGTATCATTTCCAAAGTGAGATCATGATGCTTTTGTTTCATATGGAGATTCTAATAGCCATGTTGTCTGAGCTTTTGTTTCATATGGAGATTCTAATAGCCATGTTGTCTGAGCTTTTGCTTCTACATATCTACCTGATTCTTTATATTCTTTGCTGTTTCCATCTATTAAATAATTATAGTCTGCAAATTTTCTAGATTCCTTTACGTTTAATGGCAATAATTTATCTTTAAATTTCTTTATAAATTCTATTTTACTAACCTTTTCTCATTCCATAGAATCCAATATTTCTTTTGCTATCCTAATTTCAGGTCATTTATATCATCTGTTAAGCATTCACTCTAACATCTGTCTTGATACAATATCCTTTTTACTTGATGTCTTTAGATCTTCTATAAATTTTGTTGTTAGTTCTTTTTTTGAATTATCTCGTCTTTTAGTTTCTAGATCTTGGTATATTTTATCATATTCTTTATTAACATTATTATATTTATCAAAAACTTCTATCTGTCTATTTATTATATCTTTTGATCTTTTTGGTAATCTATCAAAGAAATCAAAGTCTGTTAAATTTCTTGCAATAACCTCATTGAATTTTCATTCTTCTAATACATCAGTTAAAGTAGATATTCAAGGTCAATATCATTTCTTATCAATATTTAGAGCTTTCAGATCATCATATACAACAGAAATCTCCTCGTCTTTTACTTTATATTCATCATATAGATCTGTTCTTTTTTGTCTTTTTTCTTGATGAGTCTTCTCTAATTCTTCTTTATAATTGAATGTTTTTTCATTTGCTTCTCATTCTTTTATTTGGTATTTTTGTTCCTCTACTCTTTTTCCATCTATCTTTTTAATTGCTTCATCTCTTTTATTTTGTTTGTTTATTTGAGATTGATTTACTCATGCTTGTATAGATCATGGTAATCATATTCAGAAACTTGTTAATCATGCTTCAACAAATAGATCCCAATTTTCTTTTAATGTACTCCAATCTCTATCTGATCACATAATTATAGCAATCGCATCTTGTAGATTTGATTGTGCTACTTCTTCTGCTCATTCAAATCACATTGTTTCAGCTAATTGTTTTACTGCACTTAATAATGCAGGTCATGATTTTCATGTTATAGCTTTCTTTATAGTTAATGGAGATAGAGCTATTTCCATACCTTTTCATTCTATGAAAGATGATATTAATCAATACATATTTGCTAATATATCTTTTGTTCATGGATCTAGATCTTTTGTTGCTGGATCAGTATTTAGATCTTCTAACATTGAATTTGATTCTAATGGAAGAAATGCCATTCCTCATGCTGTAGGACTCTTTGTTAAAAGAGTTACAAGGACTGGTCAAATATTTTGTCATATAACTGATACAAGCTTATTTCAGACTGTGTTTATATCTCATTCATATAATGCTTTTAGCATAGATTTCTGATCTGTTTTAGATTGAAGATCATCCAATCGTGGTCTATTATCAAAAAACTTTGTTTCTTGTTCTTTTATTGCATCAACCACTGTATTTGATCATTTATTTATAAGTGATTCTACAGTTTTTTGCATACTAGAACTTAATGAAGCATTTAATATTGATCATACAGGATTAATACTAGATCATATATATTTTCATATAATTCATCATTTTAATGAATCGGGTAAATATTTATCTATAAATCATGCTGGATCTGTAATTAGATTTCATGCAGATCTTATATTTGGTCATGCAAGTCATTTTGCAGTATCAAATCACATACGAGCTACTGAACCTTTTAATATTTGTGCTTTTTGTTCTGCTGATCATGCTAGATTTCAATACTCTTTAAATTCTTCTTGTTTTTCTGCTCTAACTTCTTCTTGTGGTCTAGCCATATCTTGTACTGGATTCCATCGTTTATTTGTGAAAGAGTTTTTGGTTTTTTCAAAAAAGCTAGGTGCTTCTGTTATTGAAGCAAGTCCACCTCTATCCTTAGTACCTCTAACATATCATTTTCATTCAGTTCAAACTAATGATTGTTTTGGTTGTGTAGGATTAGATCATAACATAGCATTCACTCATCATTGCTGTACTTGTGATGTCTGTGTAGGTACATCATTTTCTCAATCAAAAATATCTATTACTTTATCTTTAGCTTTATTGAAGAAATCAAATAATCACATATATATTTGTTTTAGCTATCTAAAATTTCTCATCTTCTTCCTCGTAATCAGAAGAACCATGATCATTTAATTCATGCTTTTTTTAACAATTGTTTTTGAACCTTCTCAGGTATTCATCATAATAAACCTAGAATTTTTGTATTTTGTTCTTCTTCTGTACCTCATCATGACATAACTGCTTTTATTTCAGATATTACATCTCTACCCATATTTGTAATCATTTCTTCAATATCTCATTCTGTGAAATAAGAACTTCATGCTAGATTTAATATTTCTTCATATGATTTATTATTTCATATCCATTCTTTTATACCTGTTTTTGTAGTAGGTCATAGCCCATATGTTTTCATTGCTGTTTGGCTATATGATCCTCAAAATGATCAACTCGCCATTGCTTCAAATAGATTATTATATCATGACGAATCAGCTCAACCTCATCTTGATCATCATCCTGATCATCCTGAACCTTTTTTAGCTTTAAGTTCTGCTTCTGCAAGATCAGCATCCATTTTCATACCTTTATAGAAAGCATCTAATATTGTATCTACTTCTTCCATTTGACTACTTAATTTTCATTGTTCAACTAATAACTCATTATCTATAGTTCTCAACTGTGTTTGTAGGTTTCTAGTTTGTTGAGATATATAAGCACTTGTTAATGAATCAGGTGCTGATGATCATAATATTGCTTTAGCATCTGCTGGCAAATTGTATATATTTTCTTGCATTTGCATTCTTTGTTTGTCTAATTCTCATACTACATCTTTTTGTAATTGTATCTCAGGATTCTGCATAATTTGTTGTGTCATTGTGAACATCTCAGCTGAATTCTCTCAGAATTGTGCAGTAATTTTGTCAAATAATTTCTTATTATATTTCTCCAAAGTTGTAGGAGGTGTTATTTTATCAGTCTTTATTTTATAATTTGCATATGGATCTCCATCTTTTTTTGTTGTATTTAGTGAATCATATATACTTTCTCAAACTGCATTTATATCATCCAATCATTGCTTTGCTTCTATATAAGCACTTATTCATGCAAATAATTCAGGATTTACATTCTTAATGTCTATAATTGAAGGATCAAATTGTTCTAATGTTCCTGCAATTATACTATCTCAGATCTGTTTAGGAGATAGAGATGATATAGAATTGAAGTTATTTCGTCTTTTTCTTGCTTTCTCAGTTGCTACTCATTGACCTTGTATTACCTCTCAATTCAGCATTTGTTTGAATAAAAAGTCAGTATTATTTACATCATCATAATCAATTTGTACTTGATCAGGATCTGTTGGATCTCAGCTATTTATTTCTGTTTCAGGTACATTATTTGGATTTGTTTCATCATTAATATTTGGATTCACATCTTCTACTTTTGGAGTTCATGCAGGTGCTATAGCATTTCTAACGTTAGTTAAAGCTCATGCTGTACCATTAGGATTGGCAGGAGTTTCTATTTTTGGATTTATATCGTTAGATATATCAGATCAATCAATGATTTTTTGTCATTGTTTTAAGACACTATCTTCTGTTTGTTTTCAGGCATTGTAGTCATTATTTAGATTTCTCATTTTACCCCTTTCTCCAAAAGTTACCATGATTTATCGGTTAGATTTTAAATATTGTACACTCAAATCTGTATAATCCTCTAATAGTTTTATTTCTCATGAGAACGTTGCTTCATATTCTGCTAACATTACGAACTCTAGAGTATCTCATTTTTTCAGTTCCATAAACGATTCTCTATATCCTCAATTAAATTGTCTAGTCATCCTCAGATCATCTAGATATATTGTTCATGATGCTGTACATGACCCACTTACTGATCATCAATCTGAACATGATCAACTTATAGATCCTGATACATTTATTTGTATTCCTGTGTTACTTGCATACTCTTTATGGAACAATGTTTGCCCATCAGAACAGGCTATTCATAATATATATCATGTGATATGTGATACAAAATTCACTCAAAAGTTGTAGCTTACTTTATATATCCCATCTCTTTGGATAGTAATGATGTTTCAGGTATTTTCAATAGCTGATATATTATCTGATGCATTATTTAGTGCAAATCAGAAATCATCGTATATTTGAGTTCATGATCAACTTCTTGATTCGTCTCATCCCAGTCTCATATTTAATATATCTGCTGGTATCATTTCAATTGATTTACCTTTTGATCATACCATAACATTCCAATTTTTTCTACCCTGATATGTTTTCATTCCTTCATTTGAAAAATCTCCCATATCGAATAATCTTAGATTATCTACTGGCTGATTCAATCATGGTGTATCTTCTTGGATTGGATCATCGAAATCATTATTGACTTCAACTGGATCATCGTAGAACCCCGTATCCACATCCATGTTAGGATTTAATTCTTCTTGTGAGGTCATAGTTTAAATTGAGTTCATAAAATCTTGGTGTTACTGTTTCGTCTGTTCATCTTGTTAAAAGTATTTGATACTCCATAACATTCCATTCTTTATTGAAGTCAGGATCTGTTGTTGGAAATAGATCAGCATACATCTTATCAACATCTGTTACAGTTTTTATAGTGTAGAAGTTACCAAATCATGTACTTTCTCTATCACGTCTTATTTTGATTGTTATGCTTCAAGCAGAAGCACTATCTTTAGACAATAAATATCATATTGTTGATTTTAAATTAGTTTTTCCTTCTCACATAATTCATCAATCGTATATTCTTCAAATTAGGAATCCACTAGGTTGATATGTATTACTAATCCATTCTGTATTCGCTCTAAGTTCTCTATAAGCTCATCAAAATTGATATTGGCAACTTACATAAAAATAATCTCCAAATATATAACAATTATATGGATAATAATTTCACAAAAAATCATCTAGAGTCCATTCTAGTAATCAACTCCATATTCAATCTACTTTCTTAAATGTTCGTATTCAATCTGCCATAGGACAATATAGAACTCCATCTTTAATATCCATATTATTTCATGGAGATCATATAAATGTTGTCATATCTCATCCATCATTTGGAAGTCTAGTTCTTTGCATCTCCATCCTACTATATCATTTTATTTCGTATAATATATATTCTGTTGAATCTGCTGAATTTCTAAATAATGCATAATCTGATGTTCAATCAGTTGTTACACTTTCTAGATATAATCTATCAAAACTTACAGTTTGTACTAATCATGTATCTTCTACATCGAAAGTACCTTTTGCATAATGAATTTTTGTATCTAAATTATTATTTACTAGATATATTTTTAGATAATTTCCCTCCATAGTTAAACCTTTGATCTCAGAATCATCTTCAAATTCTCTTATAACTTTCCATCAAATAGGAAGTTCAGGAGTTGCTATTGGTATATATCTCCATAATTTATTATGATCAGCTACTAATAACATTGTGTTAGAGTAGTCTAGAACTGCTGTTGCAGATCAAAATGTATGTACAGTACCACTAAATGGATCTGTATATGTTGGAGATGCTATTGGTGCTATAGCTCATTGTCATAACGTTGTATCAAATACTGTTATATCATTTCAAAATGCCCATATATCTTCTTGAAATTTTAATACAAAATCATCTGAATCTCATGTAAGATTTCAGATTAATTGTGTTGTAGTAGGTCGTTGTGAATTATTTTGTAATAAAGCTCTTTGAAATCATCATGTCTCAATTTTTACTAGCTGTGAGTGATTATTTCAGACATACATGAATCTTGATGTCGGATTATTTCCTGTGTCATTCGTATTTTCTAATAAAGAGCTTAGACAAATTCAGTTAGAAATATCTCTAACATTTACATTTCTAGCATATTGGAATTGTCCTTTGTGTCATACAAAAGGATCTTTCGACTCTCATCTATTCCATTGTTTTTCTAGATATTTTTTTGCCATTATAATCGCATAAGATTAGTTAAAACAGGATTTCTATATTGTCATGGTTGCATGTATCTATCTCATATAGCAGTTAGCATTTCTAATAATGCTTCATTCCATTCCTCTTTATAAAACTTAGCATCAACACTTTTATTTGTTTTCTTTAATTGGTACGACATTCCTTCTAAAATTACCCATATATAATCTCGAGGTATTGATAGAGCTGATTCTACTGTAGTCAATGCAACATCTACATTTGTTCTAGCATATCTTAATACTAATCAATTTGTAACATTTATTGTAGGTGCTGGATATATTCTTAGTTTTTTATTATCAAATCTAAAATATGGAGCATCTACTGATTGATTGTCTGTATATCGTGCAACTGGATTAGGTAGATTTCCTGCTGGCATCTCTGTAGCTTTTACTCAACTTCCTTCTCATGATGTAGTTGAATATTTAACTGTACATTCTAACAATGCCTTTAATTCAGGTATTGTAGGTACTGCTGGAGATCCTGAATCTCATAATGGAAGATCGTATTCTGTTTGACCAGCAACAAGACTAATTGTTAATCATTCATCAAAAAATCATTCCATAACAAAATGAGCTATTTGATTTTCAGCTCTATGTAAATATCTATTGAATCGAATTAATGCTTTCGCAGGAGTAAGATCTGTTGCATTCTTTGCATTATCAAATAATCGTTCTGTAATATAATCGTTTATTGTTCTAGCCATGATCTATATAAAATAATAAAATAAACTATCATTTTATTGGAGATCATGAAGATCTCCATAATATTTATGAACCCACGAATCCAAAGTAATCTACAAATACTGTAGTGATTCCAGTAGCAGTCAATTCAGTTGTACCTCATACGAAGTCTGCTCAACTTTCATTAATTACTAACATAAATCACAATATTGCATATTCATTATTTAACTTTTTAATTTCTCATGTATTCATTTTTAATGTTTTTGCTTTATCGTCAGATTTTTCTACAGTATATTCATTAAGTCCTGTAGTTGCGTTATATTTTACTCAGAAAGTAAATATAGCTTGAAAATCATCTGATATTGTTCCTACTAAAGCTGTAAGATCTGTATCAGCTACAATTGGTCGAGATAAGTCTCATCCAATTTTTACTAAACACGTTGCTCAAACTTTAGCTTTTGTCGCATCTACTGCTGATACTGCCAAAGCAGGATCTAGTACAGGACAATTCACTTCATGGTCTAAAAATGCCATTTTTTAAGTTTGTAATAAAGTAAAATAAGAAAATAGGAGAAGGTTTGATCCCTCTCCTAAGTTATCTTAACTAAATGTATATGCTAATGTAGAAGCTGACTCAACTCTAGTCATTGCGTCTTGTTGCAATATAATAGAATTAAATGCTACTTTACAACCCACCTTTTGTCTTTGTGCCAAAGGATCTGAATCAGATGCAGATCTAGGAGTGATGTATGTTCTCAAAGCTTGCAAATCAGCAACTCCGTATGCTCCTTCTCACATTACATAAGTTGGATAAACAGTAACTGTTGATGTGAAAGATTGAACCCATGCAGATTTTACTACTCTTACGTTGTACAACATACCAATTTCTCAGTTCATGATGTCTTTCGCATTAGCATCAGTGTATTTTTTAAGATCTAAGAAAGCTCATGCTGATGCTCCTGTTTGAAGATCGTAAATAACATTAGGATGCATAACTGCTACGTAAGCATCTCCCATTGTAGGAGCTGATTTTGTAGACAAAAATGCGTTTGCTTTTGCTAGAAGGGTTGGAGTCATCAGGTCAGTAGCTCCCAAAGTTGCTCTAGAAGTTGCTGATCCTGCATAGATAACGTTTGTTCAGTTTGTTTCAAGATTAGCTTGGATAACTGAATCCATTACTCTAGCCATATCTTTTCCTAAAACCTTTGCAGATTCCTTAATCATTTGGATTGGAGAAGAATCCTCTAGAATATCTGTGATAGTTGCAAATTCTCCGTATTGGTTTGCAGTTACAGATATAGTAGTAGTAGTTATATTAGTAGCAGTTGGAGTAACTCCTTCTGTCAATAATACAGATGCAGGTGTAGATATTTTTCTATCTACCTTTGTTCGAGACAAAGTGTTGTACCCTTTTTTCCATGCTGATTTTTTACCCATAGAGTAAAATCTCAAATTTGGCTCGAAGTTTTCTAATACAGTGCGGTTTAATCGAATTTGTAACAATTGTCATGAGGTATTGACGTTTCCTTTAGTTGTCATTCCCATGATTTAAATAGTTGCAAATAAAATGGTTTTATCCAAATTGACTTTCTAATTCCGCTTCCATTTGGTCAGTGTTCATAGTGTCAATGGATGGTTTACTCGTAGTCGTTTTGTTATCTCTACCTCAAACTTTTAACCCTCATTTAAGTTTGTTGATTTGTTGTTCATCCAATAATCTAGTAGGATCAGTCTCAGCTATTACTAACTTTGACACATTATCCATAGATAGATTTGGATTTTCCTTAGCAAATTTCGTAATGTCGTCTTTTAGATCGTCTAAGTCAGGATTGGCAGTCATGAAATCTTCTAGTTCAGAAGTTCTTGTCTTATCAATACCCTTTTCCACTTTGTTGATGTCTCTTTGAACCAGCTTAACATCTTGTTTAGCATCAATTAGTGCTAAGTCCTTGTCAGCATCGTCATCGAAATCATCATCAAGTTCTCACTTCTTAATCTTTTCTAATCTTTCGTTGGCTTCCGCTAATTCTTCTTTCAAAGCTTTAGCTTCTTCTCTAGATTCATTTCTTTGAGATAGAAGTTTTTTGACTCATGTTTTCTTATCCTCTTTTTTCTGTTCTTCATCCTTGTCAGGATTAGGATCGTCTCATTTGTCATCATCTTCTCAATCATCGTCAGATTTATCGTCATCAGACTTATCGTCAGGATTAGTGTCGTCAGCTTTGTCATCTGCATTGCTGTCGTCTTCATCTTCCTTTGATGAATCGTCATCCTTCTTAGTCTCAGTGTGTAAATCATTCGGATCTAGATCGTTTAGATTTTGTTCCATCTCATCTAGAGTTTTGTCGTCTTCGGTGTGTGTCATCGTGCATAACATTAAAAGATAAATATTCCTTCTCAGGATACGGTTTTGATATATGGTGTCGCAAACCATTATAACAGTACAAACCATTATATTGGATAGTTTATAGGAAACTACACACGTAAACCTACAAACTACCCATATAATGAATTACATTTAAGTAATTGATTCTAACTCATTGATTCTATCAGTTCATCCATAAAGTTCTCATGTCTTGATGCTAGATCTTTTACAGTCAATTCTGCATTAACATCTTCTTTAAGTGTAGCTATCTCATTGAATACCTCACGTCTTCTAATTAAAACTGTAGATCCATTTGCTTTATAAGAGTCTAATTGTAACGATCGAATAGTATCTTCTACCTCTTGCCTTCTAATCTCCAAATATTCTTTGAATCAGGCTCGATGTTCACTCTTAGTTATTCCTATTAATGCCTTTAGATGTTTATCCTCTATATTAACCATTGGTTTTAAGTTCAAGATCTAAAACTGTTAGTTGTGCATTATACAGTTTAATTTTTTCTTTATCTTGTTCAGTTTCAATAAGTTTCAATAGATTCTCCCTTTCAGTAGTTTTCATTTGTTTTAATATCTTTTCTTCTCAAAGGTCTTGATCAACATGAGCTTGTGATGTTGGAATATCCTCGTCTGATATATCATTACTATGTATTGATCAATCAGAGTGATCTGCTTCCTCTCATGTGTATTGTCTTTTAAAGTTCCTGTAAGCTACTCAAATATCAGAGTGTTGCAGAATTGTATCTAGATGGTTTGGTTTTACTCAATATCTTTCAACAATATCCGTTCATTTCTCTAGCTCCCGTAGTTTTACTCAATAAAATTCTATGATTTTGTCCACTACTGCCATCATTGCTGGTTTTAAATTTGCCTGCAATACTCAGAATTCTATAAGCTTTTCTGTTGTAAGATCTATTGGATTCATATTCTTTTCTGTTGCAAATTGAACTATAACCTTACCCCATTGTAATTTGTCTTGATGTGTTTTGGCAAAATCAGTGTAACCTGATCATTGCATTCGATCGTTTGACATGTGTGTGTAGTTTTAAATAATAAATATTACAGATAAGTATCTGCATAGTCTCCACTTTTTACTGTGTTTTCTTTTACTAATTTTAGGTAGTATTCATTTAATTGATGTATTTTCTTATCCAATTTTGCATCTGCTTTTGTAGCTTTTCCATATACAACTGCCTTAATTAATTTCTCAGATTTAAGATCTGCTATAGTTATACCATAGAATCTTATAATCTCTTGGATGTAATCAGGTGCTGAATTTATGTCTAATACAATATCGTTTACTTCATAAGAATCAGCTCTCCATTTTTTGATAGCTGTCATCTCTGCTTTTGTGATTTCATGTGCTTTAAGTTTATCGTCTTCGTATAGATCTACAGTATTTATTCCGTAGAACTGTTGAATTTTTCTGATCTTTAGATTTACTGATCCTTCTTCAACTTCTTCTTCTACTGGTGCAACTGGTTCAGCATCAGGTTCTCCTTGATCAATAGTCTCATCAGAAGGTGCATCAGGTGCATCTACTTCTTCAGTTTTAGTCTCATCTACTGAACTAACTTCTTCTTTAGTTCAATTTTCTGTGTTTTCTGAACTAACTACTCTTGCTTTCTCAATTTCTTTTTGCATTGCTTCAATATTGTTTTTGATTTGATTTCTTGGTTCTTTTCCTAGAACTTCAAGATATTGTTTTCTTACTTCTTCTAGTGTCATTTCAGTCATTTGTGTGTAAATTAATTAGTTAAAAGTTTTTTTAAGTCTGCCAATACTATTCATGATTTTGCTATTTCTTTTTCTAATACAACTCAGCTTGCCAGTTCTTCTTGAAGTTTATAATACTTAGTTGTGTAGGTTGTTTTGATCAATTCTCATTGTTTTACTAATTCCATTGGATCTTTTACATCAGGGAATTTTTTGATAGTTTCTTCTTTAAATTCTTCGTTAGAATAAAGATGATTGTAATCATAACCTTCATCTGTAAACCAATCTTCTAGTTTTTTAATAGTTTCAGGAAGTTGAGTTTGTTTGATCTTATTTACCAAAAATGCTCTTGTAAATTCATCAATAAGTGCTTTAACTCCTTCTTGTCATAATAAGTCTTTTTCTTCTTGTGTAAGTATTAACATGTGTAGTTTTAGTAATTATTTAAAAGTGGTTGTGGTCAATTTTGTGGTTGTTGAGATAGTGATTGTCTTGAAGCATGGTTCTGCATTGCTTGATTTGGTCATGCTTGATTCATCAATTCTTGTTGTCAGCTCTGTATATATGCCATCTTTCTCATTTCTATTGCTGACTTTGTTGCAGGTGTAGATAATGCTGATTGATAAATACAAAGATATGTGTAATGATCTTCATTAGGATCTTCTATTATCACAGGCATATTGTTATTCAATAATATAACATGATCTTTCGCATCCAATTCTTCTGGAGTATACGGACATCATTGCTCGATCTCTCTTAAACTCATTCATTGCATAGCATAAAGTTTACGTTTCATAAACCTTCTTGCAACTGGTGGAGTAGTAGGATCGTTTAAAGTCAATGTATATATTCTCTCAAAAGTAGCTAATTCTGATTTATTCTTAGACTCTAATTCTCATTTGTTTTGGATTTGTAGTCTTGGATCGTTTGCTCCTATGATATTCTTACGTGAGAATATGTCTCATGATTGTCATATACCTCTATTAAGCTCTGTATATTTCTCATCTTTAGCAGAGAAGTAGAATTTATAATAAAGATACCATAGCTCCCAAAAGTCTTTTTCTCATCGTGAGTTTATTTTGTTTCAGAGTATCAAATTAATGTTGGCATTCATCTGTGCTATCTGAGCTTCACGTGCTGTGTCTGCATTTGGATCTGCTACTCATCTAGTCAAACTACTCAATCCTGTATCATCTTGAACTTGTTGATCTAATAATTGTGGGAAGTTATATACATCCTGAGTCATTCCTTGTACTGGCTCATTATACATCATATTTCCTATATTTGCGTTATTTTTAATATCAACAGGTATATATTGTGGTCATTGTACTCATTGCTCTAATATCTTTTTAGATTTGAAGTATATTGATTTATCTAAGAATACTTTACCTCATAATGCTTGTTTGATGGCTTGTACTCTGATAAGATTATACATCAATGTCTTTAATTTCTGTTTATCTTCTGCTATATCGTATAGACAAATTCCTCGTGGATCTCAATCTACAGGTTCGTAGTAATTCAAAGATACAGGAATCCATTTTAGGACTTCTGTTTTTCCTTTTACCTTTCTAATCAATGGTTCTACAACTCTAACATCCAATAGTTCTGATGCTCCTCGCATGGTTACTTGTATTGGAAGTCCTTTATATCTTGAATAATGTACATAAATTACTGTATTTGATCATCATAATTCTTTTTCTAATGCTGTCATATCTCTAGGACTTGCATCTGATTCAATCTTTTCCTGCATATCAGGAGAAAGTCATGCTTCTACTTTTCATGTATTCATCCAAATATCTGAGTTTGCTTTAACTTCTTGCACTGACATAATTCTTTCAAATCCCATGTATTGGAAGTTCTCAGCTGATGTATGTCCACTTGGATCAGGATACCATGATTCAGGTGCTACTACTTTGTAGCTAGGATTCTTATAGTCTTGACGATCATCCCATCCGTCTAATAATCTGATTCATACTCATTTTGTGAACCTATTTTTTTGATTAGTATAATCTGCTTTTTCCATAGAAAGATTATCATAATCATACTCACATACTGATTGAAAATTACTAGCTTCAATAAAATGATACAAGTCTCTACTTGTCCATTTAATACTCAATTTGTCTTGATAATATAATGCTAATAATGAATTTGTTAGACTTCTGATAAGATTTACTTTAACTTTTTCGTCCGCAACGTTAGAAACATTATAGAGCCATGTCCTGTCTCTCATGGTTTGTCTCTTTTGTGATGAAGCATTTTTACTGGTTGTGAACTCCGATATAGTTAGCTCTTTAATCTTTTTTAAATCTTTTCCTTTGAATTCCATAAAATAGATTGTTGGAATTAAAACTTATTTTCTTATATTCGTTTATTTTAAAAAATCAAGCCTAATTTAATAAAGTTGAATTAACGACAACTCATCAATCGCTTGGATCTTCTAAATGATTTGGTTCATTATCTGCAAAATATTCTGTAGCTGTTCTGTAGTGAGAGTTCTCATCATGTACTGGTTTATCCTTCTCTGATGTACTTTCAGATCATTCTTTTATTTGTGGATAATGCGATTGAATTATTGCCTGTTCTCGATCATGACATTCGCTATCATAAAATACTCTATTCAACATTAATTGAGTTTTATTGATTCTTTCTCTCAATGTAGATTTTCTATTTGTTGTTAAATTTATTCACATTTCTCTCAATGCTTCTCTAATTGTCTCAGTTTGTACTGTGGTCTTAGTATCAGAATTGTATGGATCTCAGAAATGATCACTAAATCTGATCATTCTCATATACTCCATCAACTCATAGTCCTCAGTAGTATATGCTCGATTATTTCATTGATATGGTTTTCATATTACTAATCATGCAAAGTCTTTTATATGCCATCATACTCTTTCAAATGTTTTTATCACAAATAACATTCATGTTTTATAATCCTTTTGCCATAATATAAAAGCATTTGAATCTCTACCAAAATCCCATGATCAATATGTTTTTCTCTTTATGTCATATACAAATGTTCCTTTTGATGCCATCCTTGTAAATAGTGGATAAACTGCTCATGATACTGATGTTTCATAACTTATATCTATCTCTTTTGCTAGATCTAATGTTGTTCTAGTAGCTTTCTGCATATCATACCATGCTTGTGTTTTTAGTGGATGATCACGCCAATGTAATCTGATCTTTTTACATAAATAATGTTTATAATCTTTATGGTTGGTCATTACTTTTCAATATACGTTGTTGGTTCATTCAGGAGTTCATCAGAATATTCTGCAATCTGTAACATCCTTTGTCTTTCTAAATGCAGTAGAGTCTCTAGTCCATAATGCAAACTCATCTAACCATACACTTTTTCTACGTCATCATGTTCAAAAGTTAGGTCATGAATCTCCTGCTATCTCTTTGTCTCAATCTTCTTTTGATGATATACTCATATATTTTGATGCCATATCGTCAGGTAGCATCCACTCAGGAAGCCTAGACAATACGTATCTATATCTTTCAAAGTTACTATCCATATTTCATTGCTCATCTACATAATCCTCTTTATATGATCATGATAATGTACTCCATCAGTGAAATAACCATCATCGTGTATATATTCAGATCATCTGCCATGAGAATCATACGTCTCTAGTTTTCTCTACAAATACTTCTTCTCATTTCTCAATACTATTAACTATTGATAATATAAAATCGTTTTGAAATGGATATGGTATGAACGGTAGATGCGGTTTATCTAGTCTAGGATTATATGTCCATAAGAATAATGCAAAGAACATTAATGGACTCTTTTTACATTGTTCTAAATAAAACTCTTGGAATTTTTTATCTCATTCAGCACGTCTCATTATAGATATTCTTTTTTTCAGATTGTTGTGCTGTACTTGTTTTATATATTCGTCTCTTTGTTCTGTTGAATATTTTACGTTTGATCTCCACTTCTCCAATGTTTCTTCTCTAGATAATCAAGAAAAATCTAACATTTCTTCTATCAAAAAGTTCTCAGGTACATCCATAACATTATTTAAAGTGTAATCTTGTGTCATTTATTTCTTTCAATTTGCAAAAAATTCTCCTAATTCCTCCATTAGGTCTTTCTCATTAAGTTCTTGTTTCTTCTTTCAATCTGATGTTGATTGTTGATCTTCTCTTAGATCAAATATACTATGCTCTGCACTTAGTAATAATTTAGCTATGCTTGAATTGTATTGTCAGGTTATACCTAGATCTTTAAGCATTCTTAGTTGGATACTCAAACATCTCTTGTACGATAGAAAAAAAGACGGATATAATAATTTACCTTCATTTCTGTCAGTAGCCCAGTTCCTAAGTGTTCTAACATCAACTCATATTTTCATTGCAAATCACTCAAATCGTGGTGGAGCTTTTGGTCTAGTGTTGATTCTCTCCCTCATCACTCAATTTTTTCATACAAATTCTTCTGTAATATATTCTTCATAGTATCATCATTTTACATGATTCTCAAAATATTCAAGCATCTCTTTTACATATTTAGGTTTATATTTTGAAGGCGATCATTTTCATATGTTGGTATTTACTTTAATTCATTTCTTATTATTTATTTCAATTTCTAAGATTCTTTCGTCTCTAGATTGTTTCTTCTTAACTATTTGTTTCTTAATCTTTGTGGTTTTTGCTGTACTTGTTCACGTTTTTTTGGCACGTTTTGCTAGATCTTTCATTGTTCAAGTCTTTTTTACCATGCTTCTATTTGTTACGGATAAATTTTCCTAATTGATCTTTAACATGAGCATCTAGTTGTTTTCATAAATTATCTCTTAAAGCTTTCTCAGCTAATTTTAGATCTTTAGTCCATAGCATTCATGATTCTTCGATCTTTTTTCTTAGCTTATTTGAAATAATACTTTGTCATTGAATTGTATCTCATTCAATGTAATAAACAACGTCTCCCATTTCTAATTTCTCCATGTGTAGTTTTAAATAATAAATAAGTTTGCAGAGTGTCGAATCGAACGACCGTAACCTCGCTTATGAGACGAGATCGAGAACCAGCACTCTCCCTGCATTATATGGGAGGAAAATGTTTAATAAACCTCCCAAATCGAATCGTATGACATGATTCAGTATCCGTAGCCCCACCTTGCTAGAGATCATGATAGCCCTCTCTTTGTGCTACCAAGCCGTGTGTAGTTTTATTTATAGAAGTCGATTTGACCATCATAACTGATTCCATTATCCATTGCATGGTATATGGCAATTCTTGCTCAGTTTTTTAGATCTTCCATAACATTCACTATTCATTTTGTACAGTTTAATTCTGATAAATCAACAATTCTTTTTGCGGGAAAAGAATTTCTATCAAGAACTCCTGCGATTTTACAATCAGTATATCATACCGTAACATTCCATGTATGCATTGGATATGCAGAATATGCAACTCCATCAACATCTAATGTTACTACTAATTTTCATCCAATAGCATCTTGCGGTGCTTTAACAAATGTAGCATTTAGTCAATCCATGTAAGAAACTTTTGTAAGATTTCTGAATACATTTTTTGATGTGCTAGATTTTAAACTCCAATTCCATTCAGCATCTTTAGTTGTATAAGTTACTGCTGGTCTTTCTGATATTGCTACAATATCTTCTATCATATCAATTGCTCCTTCTGCTTCTTCTTCTACTACTATAACTGGTGTTTCTTTCAATGTTGTAATTTCTGTTAATAACATGTTTGATCTTTTTACTGCATTTGCTAGATCTGTTTCTAATACTTCATTTTGTTCTACTGCTAGTTCTAACTTAGCTGAATCGTCTCATGCTCCTCCAAAGATTACTAATCAAATTAGGAATCCTAGTCATAGTATAGCCAATACTGTAAGTCAGTTTTGTAATGCTCTTTTCATTTTGTTTAAATGTAATAATATATAAAAAAGTTTAATCACTTCGTGTTTGTGCCTTTACTGCTCGCATTTGTGCAGATTGTGCTTCTGTAATAGCAATACTTGCTAGTCTTTTAGTCTCTTTTCATGCTCATTCTGAATTTCTTAATGCATCCATTTTATCAATAATTGTAGCATATAGTTGTTTAAGTTTTCATACCTGATCATCTCAACTAGGATTAAATCTTAATCAAACTGACTTTTGTCAGAAAGATAATTCAGGCATTTTTTCCACTGATGGTCATAGTCATGTAGAGTTCATTTTTTTTAATATAATTAATATAAAAGGTTATTTCTCTAGGTTTCTTGTTCAAAATCTACTAACAAG
>Ga0075123_10000093_pt1 | contig 40876 bp, 27 predicted proteins | sample AntAceMetag02UKX_FD_69808 | JGI IMG/M metagenome (GOLD analysis project Ga0075123, IMG submission 69808) | Saline lake microbial communities from Ace Lake, Antarctica - Antarctic Ace Lake Metagenome 02UKX | ecosystem: Environmental > Aquatic > Non-marine Saline and Alkaline > Saline | place... | reverse complement strand
ATAGCAAGTGAGCATGAACACACCCTCGCCCTAGATAATTCCGGGCAGCTTTATACGTGGGGGGATAATAACTACGGACAACTCGGAACCGGGGATACTACCGATCTGCATGTTCCAACTCTAATCGGAGATAAGTCATGGTCTGCGATAGCAAGTGAGCATGAACACACCCTCGCCCTAGATAATTCCGGGCAGCTTTATACGTGGGGGGATAATTACTACGGAGAACTCGGAACCGGGGATACTACCGAGCTACATGTACCTACCCTAATCGGAACCAAAACGTGGTCTGCGATAGCGGCAGGGGGTTATCATACCATCGCTTTAGATGATTCCGGGCGGCTTTATACGTGGGGCTATAATCAATACGGACAACTCGGAACCGGGGATACTACCGAGCTACATGTACCCACCCTAATCGGAGATAAGACGTGGTCTGCAATAGCAGCGGGGCAACTCCATACCATCGCTTTAGATGATTCCGGGCGGCTGTATACGTGGGGGCGGAATAACACCGGACAACTCGGGACCGGGGATACTACCAATAGAGCTACACCAACCCTAATCGGAACTAAAACATGGTCTGCAATAGCAGCGGGGCTAAACCATACCCTCGCTTTAGATGATTCTGGGCAGCTTTATGCCTGGGGGCTGAACTCCAGCGGACAACTCGGAACCGGGGATACTACCGGTAGACATGTCCCCACCCTAATCGGAACCAAAACGTGGTCTGCGGTAGCGGCGGAGCAGTATGGCCATTCCATCGCTCTAGATGATTCCGGGCAGTTGTATGCGTGGGGCCCAAATCAATACGGACAACTCGGAACCGGGGATACTACCGAGCTACATGTACCTACCCTTATAACTTTCTAGATATAACTCAGGTAGGCTCTCTCCAAATCAATGACTTGACTAGTTTAACAGACCTGTTATAATTTAAGCAGACTGATACCCTTTTACGGTGGTGGCGAAATTGGACAAAAATCTTCTCAAAGCACATGGAGCTTCTCAGGAAAATTTAGAACATAATAAAATATACCAATCCCAGCTGGAAGCTTATACTAAAATAAATGAGCTAAATTCAGGGGCTTTTAAACTGTTTGACAGGTTTATTAGTTCCGGGGAAGATCCGTTAGTTTATCAGGCGGTATGGGCAGACACTCTTAACAAAAAGCATGCAGATGAATTTGCAGGATCTCTTCATACTCATGATACCCGCTACTGGAGAACCTCTGAAACAGTGGATTATGCTCAGTATTTGGTAGGTAAAGATGGCCACCTCTATGCTTCTGAAGAAACTGAAGATATAACTAATCCTCATTACATACTAAATCCAAAAATTCACGAACATGATGAATTTTATCGTAAAGGGGACCAGGTAACTGAAGCTCTGCTATTAAATGGAGAGCCCTCTTATAGATTTGAGTTAAGCAATCACATGCACCCTTATTATTATAAGAAGAAAGATACTGTAGTTAGAACCCGTAAACTTGGTGGTAAGTCTGCTAGTGAATTTGCTTTAGCTACTCATAACCATGATGGGACTTACTACTATATAGATGATATTGTAGATGACACAGAAACTCTAGTGTCCAGAACCTTTGAAGGACCTAGGCATTATTATCCCAGTGATTTCTCATGGAGAGATCATTCCCATGACCAGTACATAGAAAGGGAAGATGCTGAAACTAGATACTTAAAATGGTTTGACAATGCTAAGAATTCAGCAGGAGTTCGCCTAGGGTTAAGGCGGGTCACGTTAACATCAGGTTCAACTGAAGCTACTAAGCTGGGCTTCGGGGGAGATGTTTTTGAGTTTAGTAAAATAGACCGGGAGGTTAGTCATTACTATACGACTACTCCCGGTATAGATGCTCGCTTTGCCCCAGTAAAAACCACAGTACCAGTTTCTCTAGTGTTACCCCCTCCTGAAGATGCTGCTAATATATCACTGGGAAGTTATTCTTACAGGAAATACGCTAGGTCAGGCTATTCTGAAATTTATAATAAGTCGTTAGCCCCTAAATTTACTGACATGCATTTTCCAAATATTATAGCACCCACTCCCCCCAAAGCTTATGAGTTTTCTGTTAAGCTAGGTATAGTAACTTCGCCCTACCATCAGTTAACTTATAGCGATAAAACAGAAGAAGAGATCTTTCAAGATAAACATAGGGAGATTCTCAGCAGCTGGGGATTAAAGGATTACCATTATGCAACCGGTGAAAACGTTATATGGAGACCGGTAGCTTTACTGCTTCACGCCTCTGGGGTGGAGAGATCTCTAAATGTCTACCAGGATTACAAGTACCCTGAAGAGGGGGATATTATAGAAAAGCATTACTTCTGCTCAGATCCAGTTAGTGGAGTCTGCGAATTAAAGACGGGAACTCCTGATATAGCATCCGGAAAATACCCTGAATCTATGCAGAGTGAATGTGATGCTGATTGTGAAGTACATGAAGTATACTATTGTTCAAATCCTGCCAGTGGAACTTGTACTCTTATGAATGGTAGGGAGAATATTTCCCAGGGGTATTATCCTAAAAATATGAAGGCTGCTTGCGATCTAAAATGCGAAGAATACTATACATGTGGATCAAACGGAACCTGTAATGGGCCTTTTGTCGGGGAAGTTTCTCCGGCGGCTGGGCGGTATCCAAGCATGGCTGCCTGTGAGGCTGTATGCCAGGTTACTACTTATAGGTGCTACCCGGAGAGAACCTCTAACAGATGTCCTGAAGAAATCTGTGATCCTAGCAGAGCAGGATGCTACACCAATCAGCAAACCTGCTTAACGACCTGCCAACCTGATATGAATTACGCCTGCTCGACTGACTGTCAACCTACTTACTGCACCGTTAATAACACGGACTGTTTTGCTACTAGTGGGGAATGTATAGCCGGATGTCATACCAGTTATAGATGTACAGGTGGGCTCACCCCTGTTTGTGAAATTACCCAACATTACCCGGATCCCGGGGAAGGTTATTATGCAGATGAAGTAACTTGTAATGATGCCTGCGTCAATTTTAAATGTATGGCCAGAAATTCCGTATTTAGTTGTGAACCCAGCTTATGTGAGACTGGAAGTGATTCCTGCTATGCTACAAAAGCTATTTGTGACTCTAACTGCAGTGTTACTTACCAGTGTGACCCTGCAGGAACATTAGAAAATCCATGTAAACCGGGAGTATGCACTCCAGGAAATCCGGGATGTTTTACCAGTGAAGCTTCCTGTAGACTGGGCTGTGTAAATTGGGCCTGTGTAGGAAAAGAACCTAATACTACTGAATACTACTTAGCAGCTTTAACTTGTAATGCTATAGCAGGAAGGCCTTCGGAGAAACCGGAGTGTTCTAGCCATGTTCGGGTAGCTACAGGGGGACTTTCATTGACAGCTTCAGGAACTTCTTCAAATCTACTTGAAGAATCCCTTAGTTTATTTCTATCTGACCTGAATAAATCTGGAAACGATGTTCCATACCATTCTTCAGGAAAGTTGGAGTGGGGAGTGTATCTAAGACACAATGATGGTAGAGTCCATACTACTCTAGGGGATCCTATACAGATTAAAATAGATTTAGTATTTAGGGATGAAGTATACGGAAACAATTACTCTTATGTTTCAGATTCTATTCAAAGAAAAACTATGGAGTTTACTATATCTAGAGATGATTCTCGCCTAAATTCTCCGGAGGATTCAAGAACGGGTCACTACTTCTTTACGGGAGTATCAACTAAAGTAAGAAATAATGGAACTACTCAGCATAGACATGTAGCTGCTATGGAAAAAATCTGGGTAAATGGAGTTTTAATAGCCAGCCCGGGTGGAGAAGGGTTACCTTCAGAATCACAGTGTATACAGGCAATATGTTCACCGGATGGAAGCTCCTGCTTTTCATCTGAAGCTACCTGTGAAACTTTCTGCATAGCAGAAGATTACTATGAGTGTACAGAAACGGGGTGCATACACGGAATAGGGGCCCTGGGTTCCAATAGATACTCTTCTGAGGCGGTCTGCAATTCTAGTTGTAACCGGTATGCTTGTATTAATTCACGTTGTGTGCAGCAGCCTGGCCCTGTAACTTCTAACTATTTTGCAGATTTAACTTCCTGTGAACAGGTATGTTCAGGAGGATTAACCTGCTGTCAATGGGGAGAATCCGCTAGAATACAGGCTAATAATCCCTCCAATACCCCTTCTATGACTAATGAATATTTTATAGCAGAAGTATTTAAAGAGGGTATGCCTAGTGTGTGGTGGGCCCAATTTATGGCATTAGACCTTCCAGTTGGCTGTAAAATAAAAGCTACTATAGATTTTTCTTATATACAGAAAGCTACTGATCCTACCACCTATCAGATTACAGAAACTCCCTTGTATGAGTCTATAGAGATTACAGTAGATCCTAACAATCCTTCAGGTGCTAATACTAATTTTAGAACAGCTAATAGCAGTTCATATTTGACATATACACGTGAAAAGATCACGGGAGTTACTATAGAAATCTTAGAGGGGTGTCCTGGAGGAAGTCCTTCTAGTATGAGTTTATCCTTACCGGAACTAATGTCTTCTGAGATTCCCACTGGAACATTTTCAACAGATGCAGATCCTAGAAAATGGATGCCAAATTCAGATGTTACCCTCCCTAAGTGGTTAACATCAGGAATTAGGAACCCCTTTGGTTATTATGATACAGCCCGATTACCTGTAAATCCCCAGCCTTTAGTGGTTAAACTCAGAGAAGATCCTGAAGAAGGGGCCTGGTTCAGAGTTTTTGCTAAAGCTTCTACTGCTGAGTTCTGGAGACCTAGTAAAACAGGGGAACTTCAGCTTGCCCAGATAGATGCAGATATAGCTATGCTAGAAACCCTTAACGCTACTCTAGAAGGAATTGTAATATATAGCAAGCAGTCTCTGGATTGTGATGACTGGCAGACTCCCTATGACCCTACTCACTGTATTATAGATGCAAACTTACTTAACCCGGAGTTTACTTATGAAGATAGGTATAAATTTACCGCAAATATACAGGTATCTCATGGTACAGTAGTTCCTGATAATTCTACGATAGAGGCTGTTTATGAAATAATAGATAACCAGACTACAGCTAAATATGAATGGAGAGAAATTGTATCTATTCCTAACGGAGCGTCGGGTTGGTCTTTATTGGTGGATGAAAGTTGGGATTCCTCCGAGATCTTAGGGGGAACTCAGATTGACTTGAATAACTACCGAGTTAGGATTACGTTAACCCCTATATATGATCCGGAGTGTCCGGAGATCCTAATAGAATATAATGTGGGGATACCCTGTATAGAAGATTTAAATCTAGTTTCTACTATTACAGACACAGAAAGTTCTTCTGGGGGTTCAGTTTATACGGATACAAGTTTTCCGGAAGGGACAGTTCTAGGAGCTTTAACTATAAGGTTTGAGTACCCCCCCGAGAACTCTCTTAAGATAAGATTAAATTTCACTGTAATAGATGAGCTGGGGGGAATGTCTGAGAATGAAATTACAATGGATATTCTACCCGGTCAACAAGAACTTACCATACCCTTTAGCTTCATTCATACAGTAAATGGGGTACCACATACTCCGCTAGGGGGATCCCTGCAGGTAATAGCAACTAGTTTAACTAAAACTCCTCTAGGATACGAGCCTATTGAGAGATGCCTGCCCGTAGAAGATGAAGATGATATTGCTAGCATGGGGTGCTGTCTTGAACCTGACCATATAAGATCCGAACCCTGGGACCCTATTAATAAAGGGTTATTCAAAGTCTATAAAAAGATTCCTTTAGGGTGTAACTATGTATTAAACATATATGATTGCTACGGCTTACTGGTAGAGACTAAGCAGTTAGTTGGTCCTATGGAGCCCGGTGATATTATTAGGATAAATTATCCGTACCCTTACAGAGCAGAAATAGAAATGGATGATATATGCTGCCCAGCAGAAGAGTGCCTTCTGTATCTGGATAACGGTTCTTGTGATATGACTATAGACTTACCGGAGTTGTGCTACACAACAACAAGTCATTCATGCCCGGATCCTCAAGTGTGTAGGAGTAGAGAAATCTCTACATCAGAAACTTCAGGGGATCCTCAGATAATATTTTTAATAGATAGTTCAGGATCAATGTATTCTGACATTTCTAGTATTGGTATGTCCAGAAAAGAGTTTACCTTCCAGTCTATTAATTCTATAGTAGATTCTCTGGAAGAGTCCTGTTCTCCACATTACTGGGTTTATACATCTAACGGTAACCTGGGACCGTCTGAAAGAGTAGTAGGGTCTTCTGATCCTTCTGATATAAAAGATGGAGTATGGTGGCAGGATGGAACCCATATGCATAGTGCCAGCTCTATGACTCAGAAATCTTTTGAAATTACGGATCCAGCTAATTACCCTTATTCAGCTGTTTTTTATTTTACAGATGGAGCAAGTTATGATGATCGCTATCAGTCTAGCACTTCTGTGCCCTCCCCCAATATCCCTAATGATGTGCCTGATAGGTTCTACTATATTAATATGATAGAAGATACTGGGGCTAAAGAAGCTGCAGAGAGTTACTTTGATAGAGTAAGAGGAACTTGGCCTACGTTCCAGTCAGAAGTTATTGTGACAAATCAAGCAGATGTCATCACGGATATACTTCCAGAAATTACAAGCACCATAATAAGTGAGCAAGTCTCTTATAAATATAAACAAAATATGCTGTTACAGGGGGTATCTGATGAGTGTAGTTATACTTTAATTAATTCTTCCGGGGAGTATCCTATGCCTATTATAGAAGGTTCTTTAGATGGATTAGAGTCTATTACTGCTCCCAGTGGTTCTGCATATATAGAAGTTGTAGACGGTACTCATTACCCGGTACCAGACTGCCAGGTATCTTGTGCTAACCCGGATCTATGTATAGATAATTTTCAATACCTACAAAGAAGTTCTGCAACTACTTCATGTAGCTATATCCTTAGAAGTTCTAGTGGGGATACTTCTATAATTCAGAACACTATTGGGAATTTCACAAATTTGCCCTATGCTGAAGAGGGGTCTCAAGTCAGAGCTTCTGATGGGTCTTCTTGGAATATTTCTGCCTGTTCTGTAACTCCACCTCCCCCAGAACCAGATTGTATTAACCCACAAGTATGCTGGGAGCCTTCTATAGCATCTTATAAACAGAATACTCTAGTTAACGGTTCAAGTTGCACTTATCTGTTTGAGAAATCTGATAATACTTTAATTAATTTACCCGTGGATTCTTATGGAGCTCTTTCAGAATTTCCAGTCACCTGGCTGGAGGGTTCTAAGATAGCTACAAGTGAAGTAGGCTTAGAGTGGGACATTAATTTATGTAGTGTGCCAACTTGTCAAACTCCTAAGATATGTATAAAATCTGGGGGAGGCTATGAGCAGACGGGTGTCATGAATACTAGCAGTACCTGTGCCTATTCTCTGGGGGGGATTTCTTTATCCCTATCTACCTCAGGATGGTTCTCTAATTTAGCCTCAGCTCCCCCAGGGGAAACGGTTGTATCAGAGACTTATACTGGTAATACATGGAATTTATCCGCTTGCCCGGTAGTTTGCCCTGTTCCTCAAATTTGTGTTAAGACAGAAGAGCTTCCTCCTGCTCAACCTCTGCAATTTCTCATTGCAGTAGATCACTCCCGTCGAATGAACTATGGAGGAGCTCCTAGAAATGCTCCTGAAGAAAGGACCTTTAGGAGAGCTATAAGTTCTATAAAGCAGATTAAGCAAGCTTTTGCTAATATTCCGGTAACTTTCACGGTATTTCATACGTGGGGGGAGTATCACATTTTTGGAGATGATGGTCAGAATGTTAGAATTACAGCTAATAATGTCCCTTCTACTAACTTTGACCCAGATTCCATACAAGTATTTGAAAAAGCACTTAGTAATGACGTCATAAAGCATGAATCTCACGGAAGGCTTTCTCCTAATAGAATCCTCGCTAAAATGAGGGAATTATCTAATCCTGATCAGTACACGGTGGGCCTTTATTATACCAATACCAATACTAATGAAGCTTATCTATCACCCTCCCGAGATTACAACGTATTGGTTCCTAATTTGAATCAATTCCATTACCTAACTATGGATGCGTTTGTCGGATCAATTACTCCAGCCCACGGGTATGCTCTTGACTTTTTCCCGAGATGGAAAGGTTATCTTAATGCTAATGGGCATCTAATAACAGCAGCTTATTCTGCATACACTTTAGCAGACACTTTAGAAAAAACAACAGAAATAATAGATAGTATTACTTCAGAGCTAGGGGTAGGGGGTTCACGAGAGCTTTTTATTCAGACTCAAACTCTGGGAGTAGTGGATTCTTTATGCTCCTATCAGTTAAACGGAACTGATTTAACTATATCATCTGGGTTGATGACAAATCTAACTACTCAGCCAGTAGCCTCCTCTAACCAAATATGTTATGGAGATCCGGTATCCTACACATGTGTACCGGTCTCTGCCTGTTCCCCTCACGCTACCCCTGTTAATATGGTATCTTTTGCTAAAATGGCTTCTACTTTAGCTTCTTCTTCTGTTATTCAGCTAGAACCTGGTACCGGGGAACTGGAGTATGAAGTTATCTGCGATGATGGTGCTCACATAACAGTTATAGCTAGACCAGATGGCACTTTCTCTCAAGGAGAATTAGACAGGATAGCGGCTATCATAACAGATACTAATGTGTGCCGTGTAGTTTTTGGGGACCAGGAAACTATTATAGAAGCCTGTGAAGAACAGGACTGTGCCAATCCAAATGTATGCATCAGAGAAATACTTCCTACTCCTACAATGTACTCCTGTAATACCGGTACTTATACCTGCGAAGAAGATGCTCTAGGTACACTGACTTTATCTGCTTGCCAGGCAATGTGTGTAGAACCTACTCCTACAATGTACTCCTGTAATACCGCTACTTATACCTGCGAATTATCTTTCACAGGAACTCAAACTTTATCAGAATGTCAAGAAATATGTGTAGTTCCATTTGAACCCCTAGTTGAAAGGGTAGGTATGATGGACTATCTGTTGATGAGCATTGATGAGCAAACTTTATATTATTTAGAAGAGACCTGGTTATCAGGGACTTTAGAAAGTAGACACATAGTAGCTATTGATGCCAATACCGGTAGCGAAAGATGGGTAGGATCGAATTCCTCAGGAACTCCTTTAACAGTCTCTGACTACTATATAGGCTTTTCAATAGCTTCCAATAATTCAATATTAGTTGGCACTCATGAGGGGGGAGTAACTAGTCTTAACTCACTTAATCCTACCACAGGGAGAGCTGAGTGGACTAAAGTTATTACTCCCTCGCCACTACTAGTAGGAGAGAACTTAATAGGAAATGATTCTACTTTTTATGAGAACAGTGGAGCAGTTGTTTGGAATTCTAGTAGCAGTTTTATTACAGCTACTGGTAAGTACTTAATTTGTGCTCAGGGAGGGGATACTTTAATTTACGACACCTCCACCCGTACTCTTATTAAAACTTTTACCAGATTTGGTATACCCTGGGTGATAGACGATTATGCTTACACTGCTGTCGATAAAAATCGTCTTTTATTTGTTACAAAAGAAAGCTCTTCTTATATTTATCAGAGAGTAATACTGTACAATATATTAACGGATACCGTAGAATTTGATATAGCAGACTCCTTCCATGAGGGAAATCCTCTTGGACAAAGTGTTGCATTTGGAGATTATATTTTTACTCGTAGTAAACATTATGACCCCCACTATCAAACCCTTAGCATTTCTTCTGGAAGTATTGTACACAGTGGAAATATAGGTGTTTTAGCTATGGCTTGCATGATACTACCGGATAATAAACTGTTATTTAAAAAGAGAGACAGCACTAGTTATGTTGCAGGTAACTATACTCGCCTATTCCTGCAAGATTATGTAACTGGAATTACTCATGAAATAGAACAAGTAGAAGATTCTTATTACCCGTTAACCACAATAGGGGGGACTGTATTATCTAGTTCAGGAGATTTATTTATGGTAAAAACTAGATTTCACTATAATGTAGCCACCAGCACCTGGGAACCTACTAAAGGTATCTTTAAGAAATCCTTGGGAATGTCTACTCCTACCTCTTATAATTTTAATTGGTTTAGAAAGGTTGCAGTAGATAACCAACACACTGCATGGTTAAAAGATACTCAATATATACCACCCACACCCACTAGTCTTCCCTTCTATACCTCCTTACTATCCTTGACGAGTGACTTTGAGCAAAATAGCTTAGCTACTCCTGAGTGTGACTATGTACTGGTAGAAGTAAATACTTCAGGAACTACTAATATAAATTTAATAGTAGGACAAGATGGCAGATTTACTAATTTGCCAGAAAGAGCTGACCCGGGAAGTACCTACAGTATTATTTCTGGGAATTCTTACTGGGCGTTATCTTCTTGTAGTGCAGACCCCCTACCTACCTGTTCTAGACCTAGAATATGCTATGAAGAAGAGAATTCGTCCTATAGACAGACCGAGCCAGTAGCAGAACCGGGAACCTGTTCCTACAAAATAGTGACACAGTCTTCATTTGATATACCTCTAACCTACCAGCTTTCCAGTCAAGGTTATTTTGGTAATTTGCCGGAGACTTATTTCCCGGGAGATATGGTTGTAAACATAGAAACAGGTAGGCAGTGGTCTATTCCCCCATGTACATCCTCCTGTATTGACCCGGATATTTGTTTTGGTGACTTAGGGTATGAACAGCTATCTGTTGTAGACAACACCTGTTCTTATTCATATAAGGATTCTACAGGTACTATAATATTGCATCAAGATAGTTCCGGGAATTTTACAAATTTATCATTATTGCCTAGTGTTCTGATAGTATCCTATATAGAGACGGATAAGGGGGATTCTTGGAATATACCCAGTTGTACATCAAGTCAAAATTTTCTTGATATTTGTGTGGACATAACGGGGCCCATTATTCAAAATTTAAATTACCTCAATGGACAGCGGGTATCTAGCCAGCCTATAACCCTTACCGGAGAAGTTATTCAATACTCTGATATCTGGATAGATATAACTGTTAACGGATCAGACTATTCTAGAGTAACCGGAACCTCTTCCGGTCATCAAAGAATTGACTTTTCAAAACAAATTGATCTTCAGTATGGCGTTAATACTATTTACTTATATGGGGAAGACTACACTGGTCAAGATGAAAAAACTCTTGAAATTATATATGAACTAGACCCTGAAATTGTAGTAGATCCTATTGACCCTATAGATTTCTGTGAAGGGCCATCAACGTCTGAACTAATTCCAATAACCGGCCACGTTGTAAATGTACCTGGCACAAACCGTTCTGTGAATATTTACTATAACTCAACTTTGATAAAAGATAATGTTTTAGTTTTAGAAGATAATACTTTTGAAACTCAAATAACTATCACACCTATACCGGGTACCTATACTATAAAAGGAACCGTTTCTACTGATACTGGGGGCTATGCAGAGGATTCAACTCAAGCAGAATTCACTACCCCAGACCAGCCAGTTATTATTGTAAATAATTCATCACCAGTAGAAGTTCAGCTCGGTATAACTAATAAAAACATAACGGGAGAAATTATAGCAAGTTCAGGCTCTACTGCCTACTATCTAATAGGGGATAGTTCCGAGCAACACTCTTTATCAATAGGTATTTTTACTATTGCAGTAGATGTATCCTCTCTTCCTACTTACATAACTATTGTAGTTGTCGAAACTTCTGAGAATTGCGATTATGCTAAGTTAGAGAGAGTAGATTTTATTGCAGGACCTTATTATTTCTGTGACCCCTTACAGGGAGGAGGTTGCTGTGTTTATACAGGAACTACCTACCCGGAATCTATCACTTTATATGAGACTTCTGATTGTGACGATGCCTGTGTAGTTAATCCAGTAATTCCTACCGGGGTAATATGTGATGTGGATAATGGTTACTATTGTCTACCCGGTGGGGATGATGCAAACGGCTGTCTTAACTGTAGCCCTCCCCCTCCCGCGGATAGAAGGTACTATACCTGTGGAGCAAATGGATATTGCCAGCTCTCAGAAACAGGTGAGTACACTTCTAGTGATTGTGAAGGGGCCTGTGAAACCCTGCCCCCAGTAACGGATAGAAAGTATGCTTGTGATGTAGACGGTAACTGCACTTTAGATATGGAAGCTACCTCCCCCTACTACCTAGGTGACCCCACCTGTGAAGGAGCCTGCCCAGCTCCTGGTCCTACTCCTTCTAGGTATACCTGCGATACATTACAAGGTTTTTGTATACCGGATCCCTACGGTCCCTATACTGAAAATACTTGCGGAGGTAACCCTACTTGTATAGTTATGCCCGCAGAAGACTATCACTACGGGTGTAATTCAGAGGATTATTGTATACAGAAACCGGGTCCCGGCTCTAAGGATATTACCTGTGGAGGAGATTGTTCCGTTGTTCCTTGGGACTATCATTACGGGTGTAATTCAGAGGATTATTGTATACAGAAACCGGGTCCTGGTTCTAAGGATATTACCTGTGGAGGAGCTTGCAGTATTACATCAGGAGATATTCACTACGGATGTAGTGAAGATGACTTCTGTGTAGTGCTACCGGGATCTGGGTCTCAGGATCCTACTTGCGGAGGAGCATGTGAAAGCCTCCCTACCCCGGACTGGCATTATGGATGCAGTGAAGATGACCGATGTGTAAAATTACCGGGAGCCGGCAGTAAAGATTCCACTTGTGGGGGAACCTGCGATCCTATTCCGGCGTATAACTGGCATTATGGGTGTAACTCTGAAGATAACTGTGTGATATTATCAGGGGCAGGTTCACAAGATCCTGCTTGTGGGGGGACCTGTAATACAGTTCCACCTGTGAGAGAAAGAACCTATGACTGTAACTTAGATGGAGTCTGTGTATATGAATCAAGTGGAACTGGTCCTTATACTACTACTAACTGTGATAATGCTTGCAGAATACCAAATCCAAATAGAGAAGTTTATACTTGCTCTGAATCAGGGTATTGTAGACTTAAATCAAATGTAAGTTCTGGTACTGGAACTTACTATAACAGTAACTGTGATAATGACTGCCCCCCTTTGCCAACACCGGATAATACTCTCTATGATTGTAATACATCGGGCAAATGTGTACCTACTGTAGGGGGGTCCTATACAGATTCTTCATGTTTAGGAGAGTGCCCAGTCCCAGATGCCCCGGATTGCCCTAATTTAGATATTTGTATAGAATCAACTACTACCCCAGGATCTAATACCTCTTCCTCTTTGCAGGTAATATTTATGCTAGACAAGTCTGGGTCTATGATATACAGTACACTATCCGGGGGAGATACCCGGGCTATATTTGCTAGAAATTTAATACAATCTGTTATGGATGAGTTTGATCAATTGTCAGCTGAAATTCATTACTGGTCTTTTTCGGGAAGTGGAACTCCAGGAACACAACAAGGTACTACAGATAGTAGTCAAGTTACTTTTAATGGAAGGGGGCATAGCCCTCAGGGGCTCACTAATGCCGCTTTTAAATCTGTTATTGAGAATAATTTTTCAGTTATATTTTACATAACTGACGGAGAGATGTCACAAGATAGGTACTCTTCTAGTACTCAAATTCCTTTTGAAGGAGTAGCCCCTAATAAGTTCTATTATATTAATATGGTAGATATAAATGATACAAGAGTGGGTGCTACCGGGTTCTTAAATAGAGTAAAAACTAATTATTCTTATATGGAGTTTCAAGTATTAGTTACTGATGACCCAACTGTTATGGACAGTACTATCAGAAATATGACTACTGAAGCCATCTCTGAGAGTACAACCAGTATTTCCTATAAAGTTCAAGGAGATACTATAGTAAATACCGCTTGTGACTACCGTATTGGTCAAATCGCCATTAGTGTAGCTGGAGAGGGGACTGCAAGTGTTGGTAACATACCTGTATCAGAAGGAGCGGTATTAAATTGCCAGGGAGAGGGTTGCCCCTATCCTATAGAACTCTGTGACGAGCCCCCTTACCCAACTGAGTATCTTTGGTCGTGTAACTCTTCTTATACCTGCGTTCAGGGACCCGGGGGGCACATGACTGAGAGTGACTGTCAGGAAATGTGCTATGTTCCTAAGTTTACCTGTAATACCGGTACCTACACATGTGAAGTAGGCCGTACAGGAACTTCATTAGCGTCATGTCAGTCTACCTGTAGACCTGCCTCTTATGTTTGTCCTGATCCCGATATTTGCTCAACAGAAGAGATTACAGGCTATGCGGCTTCCGGTTATGTGAGGGATCTTGCTAATAGTAATCCTATATCAGGTGCCAATGTAGCTTACTCCGGGGGGTCAACCGTAACTAATTCTAGTGGGTATTGGTCATTCCCTTCAGTACCCCCCACAAGCATTACTTTTACAGGGAGTAAATCCGGCTATATAAATGGATCCGTCACTCATGCATTCTCTGGAGATAAAACAAATTTAATAATATTCTTAAATAAGGAAACTCCTTCTGCATTTACTGTTTCCGGTGTGGTAGTGGATGCCTCTAACAATGCTAGAATTTCAGGTGCTAATGTATCTTACTCAGGGGGATCAACTACAGCTAATTCTTCCGGAGAGTGGACATTCACCACTGTTCCTTCTGGAACTCATACTTTTAGTGCATCTGCGTCCGGGTTTGTTTCTGGATCTAAACAGGAAATAATAACTGCTAATAAATCCGGGGTAGTTATTGCATTATCTCGGGTAATGGCCTCTGATGAAGTTAAAGCAATTTTAACCTGGGGGGCTGAACCTAGAGACTTAGATTCTCATTTTTTATCCCAACCTATCCCGGGTGGAGTTGAATCTCATATCTATTATAGCAATAAAGGATCTGCTGTTAGTGAACCTTTTGTTAGATTGGATGTTGATGACGTTTCCGGTTATGGGCCAGAGACTGTACATATAGCTAAGACTGGGGATAGAATTGGTACTTATTTCATTTATGTGTGGGGTGGGACTCCTGGTTATTTTGACGATAGCGGAAGTACTGCTGCTCAAGTTGAGATAGTTACTGATGGAGCTTCTACGGCAATCCAAAGACCCCCCGTACCCAGTGGGGTTACTACTCCTAGATACTGGTATGTATTTAATATTATGTTAGATGGATCCATTCAGATAGTAAATAGACTTCAGAGTATTTCCCCCACACTGCATCAAGCTGTAGGTTCCCCTATGGGCTTAAGTTATACTGAAATTCCAGTAGATTTATTGGCCTCTCTGTATCATTACCAGCAAACTGATGCACTACCTTCAGGGGCGGGTACCTGTTCCTATAGTATAGCCGGAAATAATTTAACTCAATCAGGGGGTTATTTTACTAATATTGGGGGTATTACCACTTCTAGTAGAATTACTGTTGTAAATGTAAACGTACCTGGAGGAGGAACTTTAACCTACCCTATAAGGGAGTGTTCTTCACCGACAGATAAATATGATTGTATCAATGATATGTGTGTAATAACTCCAACTGGAACGATGACCCATGCTGAGTGTATTTCTTCTTGCACTTTGCCGGCAGACAATACTTGGAGTTGTAATACCAGTACTTATACATGTATAGAAGATCCAGCCGGAACTCAAACAGAAGCTGAATGCTTAGTTACCTGTGAAGCCCCCCCGGTAACACCTAAGTATAATTGTACCGCAGGAGGGGACTGTATACGGGATGATATAACAGGTAGTATGACTTATTCTGAATGCAATTCTACCTGCAATGCCTCCCCCTTAACTGAATATCTATGCCAGATTACAACAGGTATTTGTATAAGAGATCCCATCAACGGAACCTTAACTCATGGTCAATGTTTAAGTACGTGCCAGGCTCCTGAGCCTGGTTATAGCTGTAATCCTGTCACAGGGGTCTGCGAACCCAGTTTATCAGGAACTTATACAGCAGCGGACTGTGATGGCCAGTGCCAAATTGGAACTATAGATTTAATCATTCAAGGTAAAATTAATATAGGGTCGTGGAGAAATTTAAAATTAGTAGATGCAGATTGTTTACCCCACTGCGGTGTAGATATTTTAGACCCCTCTACCAATACCCGGAGATGCGCCTGTGAAAATGCCGCGGACTGGCTAATAGATTATACAATAAGACCTTCTAGCACAGATTTTCCAGGAGTTCCTTACTTATTCCCAATGAGTCCCTGGGTAAGTCTGGGTGTCTGTGAACCTGGTGTTGCTCCTATCACGGGCTACACTTTCAGCTGGCATACTACTAAACCCGTTGGAAGATACTTACAACAGATTTACTCCCCCTGGGACTTAGACTGTATAAGAAATGGGGGGCCTAAATTTGATGTTATGCCTCAGTTTATGAGCCCCGGTTATCCTACCCCTTATAAAATCAATTTTACAGTTAATGTTAATGAGCGGACAATTGTTCCTGAAGAGAGTTTGTATTATTGTGATGTTTCTGGAGGTACTCCTAGATGTGTGGCCTCAGAGACTCGTGGCTATCAATCTTTGATTGACTGCAATAATACTTGTCGGGTTATAGAAGAAGATGAGTTATATTACTGCAATTCTCAATATACTTGTGTTCAGGGCCCTTCTGGCCACTCCACCTTTGCTGAATGCCAGTCAACTTGTTATGTTCCTAGATATACTTGTGATCCTACTACTCATACATGTAAAGTAGCCCGCACAGGTTCTTCACGAGAAACTTGTGAGAGTACCTGTGGTACTTCTACTGGAGAAGACCTAACTAGAGTAAAATGCCCCAATCCTGATTTAATCTATGAAAGAGTGGAGATACCCCCTGACCCAGTATATACTAACTTTACAGTTAGAGTATACAAACCTAAAACTGGAATGGCTGGAGATATGTTAGCTCCAGGAGCTTCTGTAACCATTTCAGGTCCCAGCCCCAGTTCCAAATTAACGGGCTCTACAGGAACGGCTCTTTTCCAGAATGTTCTAGAAGGGCGCTATACTTTAGATGTGACTTTATCTGGATATTCTCCAGAAACTTTAGTCAGAAGATTTCTCTTAGAAAATGATGGAGTAGTTATTAATGTATATTTAAGTGAAGACCCATACAATGTATTGACTAATTTAAATGTAATAGTTACGGATAGTGAAGGAAACCCTATTTCTGAGATACCCGAAATAACTGTAACAGGTCCCGGGGGATTTAGTTCTACAGTATGGGGGAAGACCTATACTTTTGTAAATCTTGAACCTGGAACTTATACTATTGTAGTAAAGTCGCAGAATGAAAGTCCGGTAACAACTTCTGTAGTAATAACAGGGAGCTCTGCTACTCAAGAAATATCTATAGCTATGAGTGGGGGTATTACTCCCCCGGAACCATCTGGTCCCCCTTTATATGTAATTAGAGCTAGTGATTTTGATGTATCTTCTAGAGTTATACCTAATCTAACAGTAGATGTTACCGGTCCCGGGGGTTACTCAAAAACTCATACCAATGTTGTTACTCCTCCGCCAACCTCCCCCCCGCAAACATCTGTATCTAGGTCAGGAGTTTACACAGCATGGGGGCATGCTCCCGGCTACTATTCTTGTAGAATAACGGATAGATGGGGAAATTCTGATTATGCTGACGCGGAGGCATCAGATTCCACAACTTCTTCCACTATAGCTAACCTAGTGCTTTTCATTAGTACACATCTACCCATTGAAGGATCTTATCAAGAATATTCATGCTATCTATATGATTCTGCCGGAAATTCCGGTCCGGAGATAGTAGACTCAGCTCCGGTAAGTGGATTAAGTACCTTGAAGGTAACTGTTAAGGATGGCACCACAAATACTGTTCTCTATGGATGTCCTGTTAATGTACAAAAGTCCTCTCAAGTTTTTAGTGCCCCTTCTACTGCAACCTTTGAATCTTTCCCGATAGGAGAAACTTTTACTCTAACAGTTTCTAAATCAGGCTACAACACTTATGTAGAAACTAGTTTTACTGTACCTGCTTCTGCATCTGGATCAATTTTTAATAAGACTGTTTACTTAGTCACTTCAGGGGGTGGTGGGGGAGGGGGCACTCCAGACCCGGTTCCTAACTCTTGCCCAAATCCAGTTCTATGTAAGACGGTAGTTGGTGGGGTTGCTACTTACACCCAGGGAGCATCAGTAGCTAATTCTGGATGTAGATATACTTTAGATGGAGCTAATTTGGAAGTAAATGGAGCTGCTTGGATAAATGGTAGTAATGGGTGGTTCACTAATCTACATTTAATGACCGAAGATTTATATGGGTCTCTTAGTACTGTCCAGTGTTTCACCTGGGAAGGTTGGTTTTCTACTGGAAAATATGTTGGTAATTACACGGTTCCCTCCTGTTCAGCTTCTTCTGAATTTACAGGGTATGCTTCAGATGTAAATCAGTTAGCTTCCACAGTTTATGAATATACCCAACTTACTCCAATATCTCCTGATAGTTGTTGTAGCTACTCCGCTAATGCTGTACCTTTAACGTTAGATTCAGGGGGGTATTTTAACAATCTCCCAGCTTTATCGGCTTCCTATCAAATACGTACGGTTAAAGCTATCTGCAACGGAGCTTATACTAATTATGATATACGAAGTTCGGGAAAACAGCAGTATAGGTGCACTTCCGGTAACTGTGTAGAAGCTTCAACAGGTAGTTCACATGTAGAGTGCATCTCAACATGTGTTGCTAATGTAGAAGAGAAGTATTACTGCGATATTAGTGATAGCTATTCTTGTAAACTAGGTCCTACTGGGACTATGACTTTAAGTCAATGTCAGTCTATGTGCACAGCTCCGCCAGCTCCCAGCCCTAAGTATATCTGTAATACTGATACTTTTACCTGTGAAGAGAATATTTTAGGGGTACAAACAGAGGCTGATTGCCAAGCTACCTGCATAGCCCCCTCACCCCCGTCAGGATCTCCTACCTATAGAGCTCTACTAGTAGCTTCCGGGGAATACGATGACCCCTCCCAGAATTTACCTATAAGCGCTACCGGTGTAGAAAGAATTAGGGCTGTACTGGTTAACCAGAATACCCCTTATCAAATTACGGTAAAATCCCCTAGAATTACGTCCCCGGAATTGGATGCCGCTTTCTCAGTTTATAGTTCAGACTCTAGTATTACTTCACAGGATGTTTTCCTGTTTTACTGGTCTGGTCATGGGGCCTCCGTAGAAGGGAATTCTGTTTTAGCTACTGCTGAACTAGCCGCCTATTCAGTAGAAAGATTAAGAACAAAACTATCAGCCATACCAGGTAAAAAAATTGTATTAATTGAAGCCTGCCAATCTAGCGGATTTTCTCAGCTAAGTCTAGAAGATGCTACCTGGATCAACCCTGAGTTATATACAGAACAATTTAGTAAATCAGCAGGGTTCAATCAAGGTGTACTGGATATCTTTGGAACTAGCTCCGGGAAATTTTCAATGCAGGATTCATCTGATCAAGAATTTTCAGTAATAGCAGCCTCTTCTCCCGGGGAGAATGCCTATGGCTCTCAGACCTACTCAGGCTTTATGTCTTTTGCTATAGCAGACGGGCTCGGAGCTTCTGGAATACTTCAACCCACCTCCGCTATAGATAATACGTTCAATGCGGATATAGATGGAAATGGGGAAATAACCTTATCGGAGCTGTATGTGTATGCTAAGCCTTTAGTAATGCAGCTGAGTGTAAATCGCCAGAATATGGTAACTACTTATGGAGACATAGTAGTAGCAACCTGTGCCCCTACTGCCTCTCCTTCTAGTCTAGCCACCCCTAATTACACTCCTTATTTACTTCCTACAGAGGTTGACCCAGACTTTATAAAGATCATTCAACCGGGCTTACCGGGAGAAACTTACTATTTAAAATGTGGCACTGGAAATGCTATTGAGATTGTCTTAGATGAAAACGGAGATATTACAGATGCTGATAAAGAACTTATCTTAGTAGCCTATTTAGAGGATGGCATGTGTGGCCTATATAAAACTCCAGGAGGAACAGGAGAATACCGAGATCTGTCAAGTTGTTCAGTTGTCCTTATGCCAGAACTTTGCTACACTATTGGTGGAGAAGTTCAGACAGTAATACCGGGGACTCCTAACGGATCCTTCCAGGTAAATTGTGCAGGAGACATATTTACAGTAACAACAGATTCTTCTGGAGATTTAACTGAGATTAGCAGTAATAGATTGGAGAATTATGATCTATCTTCCTGCATGATTAATGGAGTCTTGTTCCAGGAATGTGAGACCGGACCTATGGTGAATGACTGTATCATTCCTCAAGTATGTGCTTCAGAATCCGGGTTCCGGCAGACAGGTTTAGTAGATATCTCAGGGGGATGTTTATACCAGATTACCAAAACTAGTACCGGAGAAATTTACACTTTGATGGTTTCAGGTGGTTATCTTACAAACTTAAACGGAAACCCTGCTGTGACCTCCTACTGCTACAATAATCCATACAGGTGTAGAATTGAGGCTGTAAAAAGTTATATAACAGAAGGATCTGCTATTCCTTTATGCTCAGTATCTGTAAGATATGATTGTATTTCAGGAATATGTGAAGAAAGTTCTACTGGATTCTTCCCGGATAGAAATAGTTGTATAGCCAGTGGTTGTGAAGAAGCTTATGTGGAAAATGGAGTAGGTAGTTTTGAAATTTCTGTAAAGGAGGTTACTATCTAAAGTGAAACTAACATCTTTTGATACAGGAAATCCAGTTGTATTTGCTTATGAACCTGATTTAACTGATACTAGGCTACCTATAGTATTTAAAGGGGTGGAATATACAGAACCGGATGGGTTGTTACACATGGGGGCTACTTTACTAGGAGCTTGTGGGGCCCCCTCCCCAACAAAAGGCTATCTGATGGCCGGGGGAGCCTCCTCTAAAGAATACGGGGTAACTTCTTCTCTTTCTCTAGTAGGAGGGGACACTATTTATATTGGTAGTGATCCAATCTTAGTTAAAATACATCATGAAGAAGGCTCTGTAGGAAAAACTTTAATGATAAACTTTAGTGGTAACTCTCTGGATACAATCACCCGACAAGAATCTGCTCTAAGGCTTGCACTTACTTCATCCCCATTTGGACATTACATGGTTCTTTCTAGAACAAGATCCGGTTCTGCTCAGAAATTCATAGATTTACTTGAGGAATATTCACTAAGCTGGGAAAGTGTAACCCTTACAAAAGCGGAGGAAGATAATTTTACTTGCGGCTCAGAACATGAAGAAACTTCATACGCAAATCTTGCAACAGAATTTCCTAGTTGTGCTATAAATCAGCCCGGTATGTTGGATAGTCAATTACCCACTTATTTATCACTAGAATTCAGTATTACTAGGCAACATCAAACAAATATTAATGCTTTACCTATAGTTATAGGTATGAGAGATAAAAATGATCCGGAAATACCGGGAGAAGCTTTCTTTGAATGTACCTATACCCTGCCTGCTGGAGCCTTCACAACCACAAAGGACTCTTACGGAGCTTCTATTAGAACCCCTAACATAAATAGAGATGCTACAAGTCCTCAGGATATTGTGGTCTATATACACAGTTCAGTAAATAATATATCTAGGCAGTTTAACATCACTTCTCTTAAGAATGCTACTAATATGATGGCTGTATCTATGGAGGAGAAATGACAGTTTCCCTTACTGATGGTAAGTATGCACTAGAGTATAATAAAGATGGAATTATATTGACGATATCCTCTTATTGTACTGATCTGAGCAGACCCTGCTTGTATCTCTCAGATATATCCTTAGAAACTCCAATAGATAAAAAAAAGTTTAAGAGACAGTATTGGGTAAACTCTAAGACTTTAAAGTTGCAGGAAAGATGGAAAGATGCTTTACTAGTAGAAAAGGGTGAAGGAGAATACAACATTGTTAATTTAGGAAATACTTCCGAAGAAATGAGGTTATGCATCGTTAGAGCGGATAACCCGGAAGCTGGTTGTTGTGTTCGCAGAACTTATAAAGCGAATGGACCTCAGCTAGGCCTACTAAAAAGAAGTACCGTACAGAGATCCTGTGGAGATAGCTTCGTTATAGCACACATATCTGGTGTAAGTAAAGGATTGCTCACAATACCGTTGTGGCTATAGCCTATTTAATAAATAATTACTAGTAGATTCAAACATTTTAATAATAAACTAAAAGAAGGAGTGAACTAAATGATTAATTGGAAAGTAGTATTCAAGAATGGTGAAATAGCCGAGGGAGAATCTGGAGGATTTACCTCCACTCTTAACAAGAAGGGGGGAATCCATAAAGTAGCAAAATTCTCAGTAGAAGCTTACGAACAGATAGCAGAAATAGACATGGAAGAACGCACTTTTAAAGTTACCAGTCCCCATGGTGAGATTGAATTTTTGCCTTTTGTAGAAGCTGGTAATGAAGTGGAAATTGTTTATTATACTAAGGTAAATATGCTGCTGGATGCCGGTTTTCAGCCTACTGAAACTTTAAAAATACCTAGAATAGGAGTTAAATCTCCTGGCCGTAAAAATGGAATTATTATAAAATTGGACCCCTCCGGTATTTATGAAAGAATTGACGAAATTGACTAAGTATGGAGACTATTCTTCTGAAATTATAGAATTAGTACAAGATTTTGTAGCTGGTGGATTCTCTCAGAAATCTTTAGCTACTCTATATGAATTAGATCTCATATCCTCAAAAGATAGACACGCTTCTTTAACAGAAGAAGGTCAGAGATTACTTCAAATTTGTGATAATAGAAAGTTGGATTAAGTCTATATAATATGGTTAGAGACTGGACTACAGAAATTAGCCCTCTTCAAAATTTAGAAGATATAGTTGGACTAACTTTCTATTATACTCAGGCAGATCGAGATACTAAATCATTTAAAATTAGGCCTGTTTTAATATACAGAAAACTATACAAGACTATTCAAGGTTACCGATTAGGAACTCCCTATTATGGACCCTGGTATATTACTATTCAGTCCTCGAATTTCTCTGTAACTCAGGCTGTAACTTTAGTAAACTCTGCTGGAATAAATTACAGCAAACTTATGCAGGGGCCCCTTAAATCTTTGTACTATGTAGAACTTGAGGAAATTTCTGTACCCTCTGGCAATATTAAGTTAGAAATTACTGGGGAAATTAAGAGCCCTTCTAGAAAGATAAGGGGGTTATCCAAGTTATTGTGGACTAACTGGCTTCATATAGATCCTGCTAAAAGTTTGACAATACAGGGCACTGACCAGAGTCCCTGGAATAACATGGACGGATCCCTTATAGGTTTCTTCAGAGGTCCTAGCTATTTCTACTTGGCAGAAACCTATTTACCTTCTATAAATGGATTTACTTCTAGAAAAACCTCAAATGTATCTATCATATGTGACCCTCTAGGATTCTCTGTACAAACTACTAGAATACTTTCTTATGAACTTTACGAACACCTACCTAACACCTTAAGATACTGTAAGTCAGGTACTCTAAGAAAAGAAGTCTGTATTGCCTATTCTCCTAGAATGCAAGTGTTCTATACAGACGGTATCTACTATATACTGGAGAAATCTTTATGTCAATAGAAGCTACCCCCTCTAAATTAGCCCAATCTATACTTATGTTAGACGGAGATCCTTTTACATTAGAGGATAGAAATTACATTTTACCAGTTTATGACGGAGGTTATGAAAGGGTACTTTTGTACACGGGGAGACAGGTAGAGAAATCTACTACCCTGGCTGCAAAATTAGTATCAGATATGATCTTGACACCTTATACTACAGGGCTATATGTAGCCCCTACTCAGGAACAGGCTCGCGTATTTTCTTCTCAAAAAATAGATCCATTCATTAGGTACTCCCCATTTGTACGTAAAAATTTTACAAGCACAAAGAAAACTGATAGGGTATTACAGAGACAGTTAACCAACGGCTCTGAGCTATATCTTAGATATATGTACCTAACCGCAGATCGCATTAGAGGATTGTCTGCTGATACACTATGTATAGATGAAATACAGGATATGCTTAGGGATGAGATTCCCGTTGTAGAAGAAGTTCAGTCACATAGTAAACGACCTTTTCAGTTATATGCCGGAACCCCTAAATCTAAAGTTAATGCCATACAGCATTATTGGGATCTGTCTACAAAAAATGAATGGGTTATAAAGTGCACCTCTTGTGGAACTTACCAAACAGTAGAAGAACACAATTTAGAAAAAAAGGGACTTTCTTGTAGGAAATGTGGTTCCCTTTTGAACCCTCAAAATGGGGTGTGGATAAGCACTACTGAGGAATTAGAAGAACCCTATTATCAGGGGTTTCGTATACCACAACCAATTGTTCCCTGGATACAATGGGATAAAATATGGTATAAATATACTAAAGCTTATACTAGGCAGAAATTTTACAATGAAGTTTTGGCAAGACCCTATGATATGGTCACCAAGCCTATTACCCAGGATGAACTCTTAGCTATATGTGAAGACCGGGAGTTTGATAGTGGCTATGAACCCCGTATATACGGTAACTTACCCTTAGTAATGGGGGTAGACTATGCTACTCCTCTTGGAGAAGAATCCTTTACCATTGTTACTATAGGGGGATTAGTAGGAGATAGATTTAGAGTAGCTTACTCCTATAGGTATGAAGGAAAAGAAGCTGACTTTAACTTCATTTTTAACGATATCCTTAGATTATGCCGAGTTTACAAGGTACAAGTACTAGGGGTGGACTGGGGGGTTGGTTCCGGGGGGATTAATGCTCAGCTAAGGCAGGCTTTATCCCACGGGGGAGATCGGCTTACCGAGTATCAGTTAGTAGGAAGACTAAAAGAGACTATAAAATGGGATCCAGATGCCTATCTTTTTAGATTAGATAGAACGGAAATACTAAAATATTTCTTCTTGCAGCTTAAGCATAAGATGGTGCTGTTTCCAAAGTGGGAAGTTTCTGGTAAATATCTGAAGGATTTTCTAAGTTTCACTGTTGAGTATTCTGAAAGTAGAAAATCTATTATGTATGATAGGGAGCCAGGGAGACCTGATGATTACGGATTTTCTACCCTCTTTGCTTATTTAACCGCATTAATGCTAGCCGGGAAAATGGATGTTTATGAACCTCGCCTGCCTGTTAGTATAAGAACATTCTAAACTTGACACTTAATATAGAAATGGTATTCTATGACAGCATATACTTTCTACTAAGTAAGTATTCCTCGTAATTAACAACTGTCTCCCCATTACCCAAAGTTGACAAGTTATAAATATTAGTTAATATAAGAGCATGAGGTGATAACGTGCGGTGGGAAAAAATAACTTACATGAATAAAGCCCTGGAACTACTTAATAATAGCTCTACTCAAAATACTTCCTTAACTGAAGAGTTAGCTAATACAGCTGAAGAATACGAGATGGAAGATGATCAAATAAGAAGGTTAGCCGAGTATATTAATAAAGCAAATTTTGCATATCACTTCAATACTCAGGAAGATAAGACATTTTCTTTTAAACCTGTTGATGCTAGTGAGGTTATCTTTGGTAGAAAAAAAGTGTCTACCCCTTTAGAAAGTGATTATGTAGTTAAAAAAGCAGAATTCCTTGAACCTTTAGCTGATGAATTCTCCTATGGAACTCAGCCTATGACTAAAGTAGCTCAAGCTACTGACTGGGCTTCTCGTATAGACAACCCTCTACAGGATCTTATGCTGTATACTAAAAACGGGGATATCTATCCAGATAGTATTAAAGTAGCTAATCTAAGGATAGATATGGAGAAATATGCAGAAGAAAGTAAACAGGCTAAAGGATCATTTGAAGAAGCTGTAGAAGCTACTGCTGCTTTATTGGATCAAGCTGCTAACCGAGGAGTTTTGCAGAATACCATACAAAAATTAACTAAACATTTTATGGGAACCTCTGGCTCTAGTAAACATATGAAAGTTTTGCGGATGGCTATAAGAAAAGTAAAAGAGAAACCTAGAGAAAAAACTGCTTCCTTAGACGTTGCTGATATAGATTCTTTAACAGAAGGAACTCTTCAGCAAATTGTCACTACGGAAAGAAAAGCTTTCCATTTAAAAATTGCTTTAGACAATTTCATAGAAAAGAAAACTCTGCTTAAAAAGATAGCTTTTGCTTTCCCTGTTTTCTGGCAGGAGGAAGGTTATGACCTCTAAGGCTAGGGCTAGCTTCTTTAAGAAAATGTTTAAACCGTCAGGGGCTAAAACAATCTCTGGTTTAAAAGATGTTACCATCGGGATGGGTAGAGTTGCCCGAGGGGGCGCTTCACTATTTAGATCTCAGCCTACTGCCGCTAAAATGCTAGAAGCGGGAACTTTAACTTATTTAGGAGCTGAGTATTTACGAAAGAAGCAAAACGAAAAACAGCAACAGATGTATATGAATCCTTATCAACTTTAAAAAGTATAAACATTTAACGGAGGTGTAGTATGGAAATTAAAATTGCTGAAGATCTTTATGGACTTGGATGTGACTTAACAAGAATTGCAGGATATACTGATGTGGATGCTCAGACAGATGGTGAATTTGTAAAACAGGCAGAAGAGTATTCTGATCTGTATAATAATTTGGGATCAGCTGAATTAGTTAAAATTGCTGGAAATCTTCTGAAACTTGCCGGAGAAAGGTGCTACGATGAAACCGAAGAGTACTACGAAGATGATATTATGAAAATTGCTGAAGACGGTATGGGCCTTCTTGAAATGGCTGAAGTATCTTATGAGGGTGATAATGGCTATGATGGTTATGGTGACTACCCAAGTAATATAGATAAAGTAGCAGAATTACTTTTGAATCAATAAAGGGGGGTCAATATGAACCCAACTAGACAGATTTTAGTTAAACAGGCTGGGTTTTTTAATAATATACTGAAACCCCAGTCTCTTATCCCGGGAGGTAACAAAATTCCACCTGGGACCTCAACTGGAATCCCACCTAAACCCACATTTAAGTCCGGGTTACTCCAAGGTGGGGGAAAGGCATTCGGACAAATGGCTGCCGGTCTTGCCTTAACAGGAGCCACGGCATTCGCTAGTCATCTTGGGCGCAAAGTTGCAAATAAAAATTCTTTACGAGTTATACAGGACCTAATAAATATGTTTAGTAATCTTCACCCAGAATGGGATAGAAAAGATCTGGAGCATCAGTTGTACTTACTGTATGAAACAAAACCAGATTTATTCAAGTATAAGGAAATCCATTCTATAGAAGTTTACTTAAAAAGTATGATGGATTATGGAGGAGCTAGCCCTATGTTTTTGAAAACTGTAACTGAAACTTATGATAGAACTAAAAAACCCGGTTCTAGTTCTTTCTTAAAGCCTTAAGCAGTAAATTAAAGTCCCCCCCAGTTATTTATTTAAAAACTCTTAGAAGATTTTAGAAGATTGGAGACTGTGTCTTATGTATAAAGAAATTCCATTAAGTTCAAATGAATTAGTATCTGAAATGTTCATAGCGTCTTCAATGGGCCTTACAGAGTTAGGGGGGCCCCTGATAAAAACAGCTTCAGTATCGGACCTTTCTTCTGAGATACAAAGAGCTCTAAAAGAGCTTCAGTATGATTCAGATAAATTTATATATTTGGTACTTGTCGCTCTTGGAGCAGGTGAGTACTGGGGTATGAATAGAAATGGAGACTACTTTACAGAGAAAGGGTTAAAGAAAAATTATAAAAGCTATGAGGTTACCGGATATGTTTACTCCCACCATCAAAATAAAGACCCTAAAAAGAGTCTCGGAAAAGTAATAAGAGCAGGGTGGAATGATCTAATGAAACGAGTAGAGCTTATTGTAGAAATTGATAAGGGGTCTGCCCGGGAACGTGCTCCAGATTTTCTTGAAGCAGTTGAGTCCGGTAAATTTCCGGATGTTTCCATGGGTGTAAAGGCCCCTTATGACCAATGTTCCATTTGTGGTAATAAAGCTACCAAAATTTCTGAATATTGTGAACATTTAAAATTTCAGAAAGGCCAGATACTACCTGATGGTAGACAAATATATGCTATTACTGAGGACTACTCTTTCTTTGACATTTCATTTGTTACAAGAGGAGCAGATCCCACTGCTAAAACTCTACTTAAAGTAGCCTCTGCAACAAACACTTCGGATTATACTGTAGATAAACTAGCAGAACTCAGGAAAGAAGCTCCTGCAACTTTCTTAGGGTCTCTCGTGAGGAAGTCTCTAAACCCGGATGATATAGAAATAGTTCACAGTAAAATACCGGAAGTTCCTGAAGAGGACGTTCTCAAAAGTATGCTTCTGCTAGGTAGAATTCCTACTGAGCAGAATTTAGAGTTAATATTCAACAAAGGATTATTAAAGTCTGCAGAAGAACTCCCTCCACTGTCATCTTTACTAAAAGTTGCAGCCTCCCTATCTCAAGAGGGGCCTAAATTGACACAGAGACAGATAGAGAAAGTATTGACAGGATCTTATGGTTCTGTATTCAAATCTATTGTAAACTTTTTTATCCAGCATAAGGACCTGTCAGCTATTCTTATTGGATCCGGATTAGGGGCTCTTCTGTCTAGGCTAAAAGGGAGACTAGAAACAGGCCCTACTAAGAGTCAGCAAATGGAGAGGGCTTCCATGACCCCTCAAGAAATGCAAGCTTTCCATGCAGCACAACTTCAAAATACAAGGTTATATGGACCTTACTCTGTAGTAAAGAATGCTGAAGATCTTGAAGATCTTCAATTATTTACCGAATTATTAGAATCCTGAAGGAGGTTTAAATATGAACAAGAACTATAAAGAATTAATGGATATGCTCAACGGCTATAACGAAGCTGGAGATGACAGCCAGCAGTCTATGGAAAAAGTAGCCGAAGTTACTAAGATGGCTCAATTAGGTAGAGATTTTGCAGACGGTTTCATGGATGAGGTGGGGGGACAATTAGAATCAATGTTCCAGGCCACTATGGAGAAAACTGCACAGGAATTCATTTATAAACTTGCAGAGGAATTTATGTCAGGTCCAGCAGCAGGTTCACCTGAAATAGCCGGCTACCCGGCACCAGAACAACCCGGGGATCCCTCAAGACCTGCAATAGCTAGAGTAGCGGCAACTCCCCCAAGTACTCCTGCTGAAGTTAGCACAGATATGAATCAGACTCCGGGAATGACTCCTGGTACTTTAGGAAAAACTCCTCCTTACCATGGCTTTAATGCTCCTGCGGGGGAAGCTCCTGGAATAGATGAAACTCAGATGGATAAACTGTTAGCTACTCTTAGCCCAGAAGAAATTGAACAACTCATGAATGATCCCGTACTTGGTCCCCAACTGCAGGCATTTTCACATGAAAAAGTTGCTTCTATGAGTAGAGACGACTTTGCAGAGTTTGTAGAGGATCTTGATGGAGATACTCTTGCTGAGTTAGCACAGGATCCGATGATTCAACAGAAGATATATGAAGGTTTGCTTTAAAGAAAGGGGTGAATAATTATGGACCTTTCCTTCTTTAAGACTAGAGAGTTTGGAGAAGAAATCCTAAAGATTGCCTTCCTTAATGAAGAGATTCAAAAAGAAGCTGGTTTAGGGACTTTAATTGGAAAAGCTACTTCTAAGATAGCCCCTAAATTAACTCAGTGGGGGGCTGGCAGAGCTAATACAATTGGAAATTTAGCTACCAGTGCCGGAAAAGGGATAGGCCATTTCGGAGATATAGCCAGTAAAAGTGGGGCCCGGTCTGCTTTTTCAAGAGCTACTAAAGCGGGCTGGAATAAAATTCCAGGTACTAAGACTCTTTCTTCTATGGGTAAAAAAACCTGGGGATTTCTTGGAAAACATCAGGGACCAATTTTTGCAGCTTCCATGTTAGCAGGAGTTCCTGCTGTAGCTCAGGGAATGGTAAATGCCGATAAAGGCTCTCGGGAACAGAGTAAGATAATGGATGCTCAGACACAGTACTGGAATAGTATGAACCGAGATAGAATTGCTCCTAAGTATGCAGAAGAGACTCTCTCTAAATATGCTGAAGACAACCCATGGGATATTGGAGAACCTTCTGGGGGGGACGCACCCTCTGATGTAGAAGATAATGCTTTAATGAACTTACTTGTAAAAAAAGCTGAAGAATTTGATATCTGACATGCACTAAAGTGTGATGTCTAACTTATATTTGAATTGGGAAGGAGTGTTTATTAATGACGAACAAAATAGAACTTATTTCAGGTTTTACTACTTCTTTTGTACTGTCTAGAGAAATTAAAGCAGATAATATAGAAGAAGGGTTTTGGCTCTCCCCGGCATTAGATGGGAGAATGGATTTTCCAGCTGTAGCTGGAGAACACGCCTATATGGCAATATCTGACACGGATCAGCCTTCTACTAAAATTACCAATGCATTAGTATTTTTGATGGAGCAAGGCTATGTCAAAACTACTCAGATAGATTCAAGCGTGACCCCAGTTTCCGGTATGAAATTAGCCGCCGGAACAGCTGGAAAACTTATTGAATTTGTGTCAGGTACACATGATTACTACGTAGCAATAGTCGACCACGCTGATGGGGACTACACCTACATTAAGATTGTATAAGGGGGTATAACGAATGAATACATCGCTTGAAAGAGTAAACAAAGCCTTTTGGCAATTGCTTAAAACTGCGGAAGGGGTAGACCAAGTTACAGAAGCAACTGACCTTTATCTTAGAAAGAAAATAAGGGAAGATGCTTTTTGGAGAACTATTCTTCCTCCAAAAATAATTGACAGAAGACAGTGTACTAGAAGTTTAAATCATGATGGTCTAGTAAAAATCATAGATATTGAGCCAGACGCAACAGGAGCAGTGGCCATTGACTGGAGAGGTAGTACCGGGCACAAGTACATCAAGGGTGACCGATATGAAGTTCCTTTCTACAAGATAGAAACTCCTATCCAGGAAATGAAAGAAGCTGATGAATTTATTTATGAGATGCCTATCACTGAAATTATTAGGTATCTTACAGAAAAAGATATTGCAAAAACTGAAGATAAAATATTTATTGACGGAGTAAAAGCTGCTATTACTGAATCCGGGTTGCAGGGTACATCATCTCATCAAGCTTTTACCAAAGATGATTTAATTCCTCTGTTTAACTTTTTGGATGGTAACTACAATAAAGCCGCAACTGTATTAATGACGTTATCTCAATTCAATAATACTTTAGCGTGGGATAATACAGACTTTGGTAGTGATCTTCTAAGTAAAGTTACAGTAGACGGATTCCAGACTACAAAGCTTCTTGGTAGAACTCTAGTTGTAACTAACAAAAAGGATATTGTTGCAGACAATGAAATTTATACTTTTAGTGTACCTAAAATGCTAGGACATGCTTTCCTGTTGGAAGAAGATTTGAAATTTGATGTTGAAACAGAATTTGACACATTCAGATTTAAGTCTTGGGAATATATAGGAGCCGCTATAGGTAATATTAATTCTGCAGCAAGACTTGTTTTAGCTACATAAATAATAGAATTGTAGAGCAAAAGGAGAGGTGGTTCGATGCCTACAGTAAAAAATATAGGAAACACTGTATTGTTTTTTCCTAAGACTAACCGAACAGTAAAACCTGGTAGTGACTATCTAATAGGAACTCTAGATGAAGACTGCCAGGTATTTATAAAAGCTGGATTACTTGAAGTTTCAAGTGGGGGAAAGAAAGACAAACCAACTCTGGACCCTATAGTAGAGCCAGTAAAAGCTTCACCCGAACCAAAAAAAGCTTCACCCGAACCAAAAAAAGCTTCACCCGAACCAAAAAAAGCGGCGCCCGTAGAGAAAGTGGAACAGATAGAGAAAGAAGAGAAAGAGAAGAAAGAAGAGAAAGAGAAGAAAGAGGAGAAAGAGGAGAACTCATCCAACAAGAGTTCCTACCATTCCTACAGCAAAAAAGACAACAAGGATGTGGATGTAAAGTCAAAAGATAAAAAATCTAGTAAATAGATAGGGTGATTGTGTGGGTAGTTTCTTAGCACCTGGCCCAACCCTTATGGGGTGGACGGTTTATAGACGAGAGATTCCTTTATCAGGGGCACTATATGGAGTTACTATGAAACCCCTCCAGGGATCCATAGGGGGTAGAGCTTCTATTATTTCCTTGTCTGGAACTGCAGCTGAAAAGAAGCTATCACCGGCCTGTAAGCTAGGAGCTATGATAGGATCTACCAAGTATTCCAATACTTGTCTAAGCGACTTAATTATAAAAGTGCGTAGACGGATGAATGATTTTGCAAGAGCTAACCGCTTACTCGGGGAAGTAGAAGCAAGTGATGGAGCTATATTTTCAGCTTTGTCAGAAACTTTAGAACGAATTAATGATACTACCCCATACTCCCTGAGATGGGCTTGTGAACAATTTCCGGCAAAGACTTTATTATTAGATGGCGCTATTTTACTTATATTGGAAGCTTTAATCTACTCTGATATCCGCAATACTGTACAATATGACGCTGCTGGAATGTCTGCAACTGAATTTGGAAAATACCAAGCTTACATGCAGCTATACAGCATGAAAATGCAGCAATGGTCAAACAATGTTGAACAGTTTAAAATTGAATACAACTATAATCTTGCTTGGGGGGGTGTTATTGGTTATGGGTTTAGTCAATACGTCGATTTCTGGTCCATCGGTTACTAATCTACAGATAAGACCTCTGCTAGGTAGAGACTACATTGTTACCTGGGAAGTAAAACTGCCTGAACATTTAGAAGACGGCAGGATAGATATATACCTAAAACCATACTCCAGTGATTCCCCTTTTGCAACAATTCCATGGGGAGAAAAACAGGAACTCCTTCTTAAGACTATAACCAATAAATCTATTTTCTTTTTTGAGGAGATAGAATTTGTAGGAATATCTAAAGATAATGAAGAATTATTCAAAGAATCTGTTTTACTAGACCCATGGGTAGACGACTATGTAGCTGAAGCTTTAAGAAGAGATATACACCTATCTTTAAGTAAAGCTAAAGGTCTTTTGGTCGCAGCCTTTATTAGGCGTAAGTGGGGTCCAAAATGCCCTTCCTGTTATTCTAAATCTACCAATAAACTGGACCCTCAATGCCCGGTTTGCTATGGAACGGGATTTAAGGGTGGCTTCTTTGGCCCCTACCCCGTGTGGGGATCTTATCAGGTTCCAAAAGGTAGAAGTGTTCAGCAGGGGTCCCCTTCTTATGTGTCCCCTATTCAAAACAGAATGATTTTAGAATCTTACCCCCCATTATCTCCGGGGGATGTTTTGATGTTACCTTCCAACTCTAGATGGTTTAGAGTAAGAGATACTCAATCTCTAAAGCATAAGATTGCGGAGGTAGCTCAAATTGTATCCCTTGTGGGAGCTTCTAAGGATAGTGTAGTGTACTCACTAGACTGGAGAACTGAGGAGATTTTATCTTTAGTTAAAGAAGAAACTCGCAATATACAATTTAAACAGAGGTTGCTCTAATTGAGAGGGGAACTTATATTTGCCGGGAAAGTTAACCACTGTAATGATCAGCTAGCGTTACGTATTATTAGCGAATATCATAAAACTGCGGAAAGAGCTATTATAATTGAAACTGGCAATATACCTTTATCTAAAAGTTTTAATGTATCCTGGGAGAGAGACCCTGAAAGTAAAACTAGAGATGTATATTTATTCTCTGTCCGGGTATTTACTAAAATCCTTATCTACTTGGAAAAAGGAACCAAGCCCCATCAACTGCGAGTTCAGTCCGGTAAAGCGGTACCGATGCGTATTGGAGGCAAGTTGGTATTCAGAAAGGTAACTTCACAGGATATAGCAAAAGGTAAATGGGAGCACCCTGGAACCGCTCCTAAAAATATGTTTTTAAACGCCTGGAATTCTACTATAGGACAATTTTTGGAGGTTGGAGATGAAACTCAATACGATAAGTAATTACATTTCAGACGCATTCCTCTCCTTTGTTAAGAGTTTTCTTATGATGAATACAACTTACACAGAAGATGCTAACACAAATCCTAACCAGGCGGTTATACGTATTAGTGAAGCTACTCAGTACGACTATGAAAAAGATGAAATACGTAGGGCAGTTACTTATGAGAGAGGGCCATTTGGTTTTATAGACAACTCCACTCTTGGTGATAATGTTGAAACAGATGCTTCTAAAGTTGGGGGCCACTTGACTATAATAGAAGGAACCGTCAACTTAAACTGTATGGCTATAACTTTAGAGGAAGCTGAAAACTTATCTAATATTTTAGCAATGGCAATACTAGCCTATAGAAGACAGTTAAAAGATGCTTACAATTTTTTAGAAATTACACCTTTATCGGTCAGCTCTCCAGTTAGCCTCATACATTCAGGGGGGTCTGACGATATGGTCCACGTATCGGTATCTATTCGCTATCAGATAAATGTCTCCTGGATAGTTTCCGCTGCAACTGAAGCTATACATAAAAAGACCTACATCAATGCAATTACAAGTACCTATGAGAATACCAAATCTTAGTGAACTAATGAAAGAATGAAAGGAGGACACTATGAACAATTATAAAAGACCCGGTGTAGAAGTACACCAAATATACAAACCTCGTGGAAATATAACTACAGCACCCATTCTTCCTGCTACTATTATAGGAACTGTCCGCCCCGTTATAGAAGGGCTAGATGCCTTGGTAGGCACTCTGTATAATAGAACATTTGATACTTCTCTTATGTTGCTATACCCAAAAAAGAGAGATACCTGGGTAATTGATTTTAGCTCAGTACATGTGTTTATCTCAAAGAGGGGGGTGCCTATTAGCCCTAAATCTCAGACAAATATACTCATGTCTGAAATTAACCAGCCACCAGTAGAATCAATCTCCCCAGATGAAACTGTAGATATTACCCGGTTCTGTACTCTTTACCCGGATACGGTGTACATTCCTCGAGGGGAAGTATTAGAGACTATGCTGTCAGTGAATGAGTGGCCAGACGCAAATGATGACTACTTTGACCTTTATATTGAATATACCGCTATAGAAAAAGCTAGTTTAGCTGTAGAAACCTTTATAGATGGTAATGGAGTAAATGACATCTTTAAACTTAAACCTAATATTGTGACATCTACTACAAAACCGCTGGCCTTATATTTAGTTGAAGAAGTTATGCTTAATCAATCTAGTAATAATATATCTCTTGCAGAAGAAATTATCTTAGGGGATATAGTAGTCTTAAAAGGGCACTCAACAGAAGATACTCAGAAAGATGAAATTATAGAAATTACTTATGCGGATATGGAAGAGGCTGCTTCCCCAACAGCTCCTAGAACTGACTATATACTTACCGGGGATAATGAAGGTCTCATTCTAGATGCTACTGCCAGGAAACTTTCTCCACAGAATTTAGTTACCCTGGGAGTATCTATACATAAATCAGCAGGTCTAATTGAATTTAAAACTGCTACTCCAGAGGTAGATGAAGATTACATCCTAAAATACTATGTCTCCAATCCTCTTTTTGGTAATGTCCATCAGATGAACTCAGATGAAGCCATTGTAGAAACCTTTGGAGCAATACATCCAGCTAATCCAGTAGCTTATGCTTCCTGGCTTGCCCTAATGGAGAGTGACTATCAGTATTCTATCTATGTCGTCCCTACAAAAACTAATGCCGGGTTAGATGAAGAAGAAGGGCTTCCTTCCGAACTGTTAATTAACTCATTAGAACCCTGTATAGCTGAAGTAGAGAGAGCCCTAGATTTAATTTCTCCATTTGAAGTATACACTATTAGTGTACTGGCCAGTGAAAATGCTACTGACAATTCATCTTCATCATCAGGTCTCACTATTGGGGAATTGATACAAACTCATGTGGTACATTATTCCAATCCAGATGAAGGTCTTGAAAGAATTTCAGCATTAGGCTACATGAATTATGAAGTAGCTAACTCGTTGGATTCAGTAAATGATAATGTTTTTGAGAATCCAACTATGAAAATTAATCAAATACAGGCACTTAAGAAAGTACCTAACAAGTACAATGAAAAAAGAATCAGAGTTATGTTCCCACCTGTTATTGAAATGTACCTCCCTAATATGAAATATGGAACTATCTCAGCAGATTCTTTGATAGTTCCTGGTTGGTATATAACAGCTGCCTATGCAGGATTAGTATCTTCAACAGCCCCTGATAACCCGAGCGCCCCCTTTACAAATGTTCAGTATAAGACTCTAAAGAATGTACTTTTCCCGGGGGGTATGGATTATTACTACACCAAGAATCAAATTGATAGCTTAGCTGGAACTGGCTGGTGGATTCTGGAGCATGATCCATTTTCAAATACTACTTATAACCGCCATCAATTGACTACAGCGGTAGGTTTGACAGAATCTGCTGAGGATTCAATTGTTAGAGCAGTAGATTTTACTGCAAAATTGTTTAGGCAAAGATTTAAACCAATGGTTGGTAAATTCAACATAACCCCAGGATACTTAAATGAATTAACTATGTTGGCTAATGCTACAGCAGAATACTTAGTAGCTCAGGAAATAGCTGGAGCAGGGACAGCACTCGATACTCTGATGGTAAACTCAGAAGATCCTACCAGGATTGATATGAGAATTACTTACCAGCCTTTATACCCCGCCAACCGAATCGTTATAGAACTTATAATTTAACCAGAGAGGTACTCTGGTATACATACCTTTAAAGTGTATACCAGACATCCCCTTGGAAGATAAGGAGGTATTTCTATGGCAACTGAAAAAAACTTTAACTGGGATATTTACGGAAAGCATGTCCAAAATGATATAGACGAGACTCGTCTAATTGGCCCCAAATCTACACTGATTATGGTACCAAGAGATGCTAACGGCAGAATCACCATGGAAACTAAAGATGCCACAAGCTTTGTTCCTATTGGACTTATACAATCTTTTAACATGCAGCAGAATAAGGATATGCAACCAGTAGCTGAACTAGGTAGTGCTAGAAGTTACTACGCTACAGGACTAACTCAGAGGACTATTACTTTGCAAAGAGTACTATACTCCGGTAAGAACATGCTGAGAATAATGGCAGGAGACCCGGGTCTGAATGACCAAGTTGAAGCCTATAGAAAAGCTGGTATTAAAGGTGGAGATTTCTATCTAAATCTTGCCTCACCACTATTTGACAGACCTATGACTCTTGTGCTCATGCTTGCAGAAGCATCTGGTATTACCAGCGAGCAGGGGGAGAGTATATCTATGGGGGCTCATCAAGGGGCCGTGCAGTCATTTACCAATGTGTATGCAGCAGTAGCTTTGGAATATGCATTTATACAAAACCATGGGTTAACTATTCAAGGAGGATCTGCTGTTGTAGCAGAATCAAGTACTATCGTATTTGATAGAATGATGCCACTAGAAGTAACAAAATCAGCATAATTTGTAAAAAACCACCTAACGGGGGCCTATGTGTCCCGTTAGGTTTTTCGTGTGATAAATGGTACAATATAATTGTACTCGTGTGAGGTGATGCAAAGTGAAAAAAGAAGCAGAGAAATTAACATCGTCACAACGAGGCTGCTTACCAGATAGTGCATTTGCACTAGTATTTAAGAATACCCAGGGGGAAACAGTAAGGAAATATCCAGTACATGATAAAAATCATGTTAAAGCTGCTATTAATTTCTTCGGTAAACATAGTAGCCAGATGCCTTCTAGCCAGCGTGTTTCTACTGCTAGAAATATCTCTTCAGCTGCCCGTTCCCACCAGATCCCAATAGAATCTGGGCAGGTAGCTAAGTACGCTTCAGAAACCCCTGATATAGAAAATATTAAAAATGAAATTGAAGCTCGTTACGGGTTAGCTCATTCTGAAAAAGAACAGATTATACTAACTAAAATAGCTAAATTAGCAGCAGAGAAAGATGACTATGATGGATTTATTCTTGCATTAGAAGCTTTTGACAAAGAATCCGGAAATGACCGTTTATGGGGTACTAAGCTTGCTGAACCTTCTGATGTAGTTTTTACAGGCATCAATAAGATAGCAAGAGATCCTGAATTTATGGAAAAAGTTAAGAGAAACCGGAAGGTACTTTCTATGTACCTAGGTAAAGCCTTGGTAAATAATATTATAGAAGGCCGCTTAACTATAAATGACCTGGATTCAGATATTGCTAGATTGCTTAAGAGATTGCTGAGATGATTTGATGGTGCCGGATATTTTTAGCCTAACTGTTAACTTTAGTCCACAGGAATATGAAGAATCTTTAATAAAACTATTTGGAAATAAGTGGTATGATCTAGAATTGGAGACTATCTTTATTGGACTAAAGAAGAAAGGGTTTAAAGAAATAAGTGAATATTCAGCTAATAAGATAGGGGCCATTATGTGCTGCTTGCATAATATGGATTCTATTTTAAATGACTGGGCCAGCTTTGAAATAACCGGCTGGGGAATCACTTCCGGTTATGTGAATAGTTACTCTTTAAATCCCCTTAATACTGCTCAACTTATTGCTTTCCTGGAGTACCTTCAGGAAAAGGGGGCCTCTATACCGGAAGATCTTAGTTTAGAAGTGAAGGGTTATATACAGAGTGCTCTCAAGAATGATTATATAGTAGCACCCCCGGGGATACTCAAGTGGGCAGGAAAAGGCCTGTATAATGAAGAAGTGCAGAACTCAATTTATTTTAGGCTGAAGACGGTATCCAAAGATAGAAGAAGTTTGTCCTTAGTAGAAGAACACCTATTTGGTGAAGACGATATTGCTGCTGAAGACGACAAAGAATACTTATTACTATGGCAAGTTTACAAGAGTATCAAATCTGAGAATTATGCCCACACTTTATACAAAACTTATGTGGAGTATATGGAAAAGCAAAACAGAGGGAAGACGGTGGTACCTATTGTCCAAGACTAAGCAAATATTAGGGGATTATAACACCCTGATTAGACATCCCTCCCCATTCTTAAATCTTACTAGCTTATATGAGCCTAACACCATTCAAGAACTGTTTAAATTATGTATATACTACTATTCCACCAACCCAATAGTTTCTAGTTCATTATCTAAGATAGCTTTCTACCCTATTACAGATGTTATCTATGAAAATGTAGACAAAGCTACTGAAATATGGTACAAAGATCTCCTAGATTCAAAACTAAGTATTAAATCAACTCTAATGGAATTAGGGTTAGATTACTTTGTCTATGGTAATTTATTCGTTACGGTGTCTCCTGCAATATACCGGACTTTAGAATGTCCTAAAGGTCACATAATTAAAGCAGATACCGCTAAGAATTTCAGATTTGGTGGCAAGGAAGTCTCCGCTCAGTGTCCTACGTGCAAATCTGTGCAAACTATGAAAATACACACTCATACAATAGATGACCCTTCTAAACTCCGTATAGTCCGCTGGGATCCTTCCCATATTACCATTGAACATTCCCCGCTTACTGGAGAGTCTTGGTATTATTACAATATTTCTAATAGCTTAAAAACAGCTTTAAGGACTAACCCACGTATATTTAACTCTGCCCCAGATCCCTGGATACAGGCTCTGCAAAACAAAAAGTCTGTTGTAATGTTTTATGAAAATAAGATATTACATCTAAAGAGGCCTGCCCCCAGTAACCACTTCAAAGGATGGGGATACCCTTTCATAGCATCCGTTATGAAAGATTTATATTATGTGCAGATGCTTCAAAAAGCCCAGGAAAATGTAGCTGCTTCTTTAATGGATCTACTTAGAATAGTTTATCCCCAAGGACAGCCCGGGGTAGGTGGAGCCATTGCCCAAAACCAAAATCTGGGACACTGGAAGAGTAAAGTAACTTCTGAACTAACTAAGTGGAGGCATGATCCAACCTATATCCCTATTATGCCGGGGCCGTTAGGGTATCAGGCAATAGGAGCAGAGGGAAAATCCCTTTTACTTACCCCGGAAATTGAATCTGCCTATAAATCTATTATAGCCGGTCTTCAAGTTCCCCAGGAATTTGTTTATGGTGGATTATCCTGGACAGGTAGCTCAGTATCTCTTAGAATGCTGGAGAATGATCTTCTAAATTATAGGGAGATCATAACAGATATGCTGAAAAAAGTTGTAGCTGTTATAGGGATGCTAGCCTCAAAACCTATCCCTAAGGTAAAACTTAAATCCTTTAAGATGGCAGACGATATTCAGAGAAAGCAGACTATGGCAAATTTAGCTGGACCAGAACCGGTAGTATCTAAGACTACTTTACAAAAAGAAATGGATTTAGAGCCCGATGTTGAAAAGAATAACATGATTTCAGAAGCTAGGTCTTCTCAGGAAATTATGAAGATACAGGCAGTAGCCCAGAGCTCTGCTCAAATGGCCGCTAACCAAAATATGGTAAGGATGCAGAATACAAAAGGAGAACTTCCGGATATGTATGAGGGAGTGGCTTTACCCTATGAATTTGTAAGAAGGGCTAACGGAAAACTACCAGCTGCTAATATGGGGACCCCTACTGATAATCCTGAGAAAAATCCTCCAAGAAAAGCGGGCGGGGGATCCATGTAAATGAAGGCTATGAAGGAGGGGTGCCGTAAATGAGAAAAGATGAAAGTAATGTAACAGTTGAACGTATCAAAGCAGTAGATTCTGAAGTAACTCCTATTAACACTCAGTATAAGGTAAGGGTATTCTCTTTTTGCAATATAGAAGATATTACTGATTACCATAAACTTATTAATACAGGTGGCACAGTCAGGATTATAAGCGAGGCCTCTGAATTTGGCAGGAATGGATGCTATAGTGTAGCAACAGTCTGGATGGAAACAGAGGATTCAGGAATTAACATAATCGGGTCATCTTTGTTAGATAGACTCGAATCATAATGAGGTGATTGGTATGAC
>Ga0075123_10000090_pt1 | contig 41867 bp, 31 predicted proteins | sample AntAceMetag02UKX_FD_69808 | JGI IMG/M metagenome (GOLD analysis project Ga0075123, IMG submission 69808) | Saline lake microbial communities from Ace Lake, Antarctica - Antarctic Ace Lake Metagenome 02UKX | ecosystem: Environmental > Aquatic > Non-marine Saline and Alkaline > Saline | place... | reverse complement strand
CTTTGTTGCCAAATTCATCTCTACTACGAATAACCATCACTTACTCGACTTCCGTTGCTAAAATCTCACTCATTTTGCAGAAGCCTTTTCAGTAGCTTTCTGTACAAACAGCTGAGTAAATTGCGGCCGGGAACGGCTGCTTGCCGCTTTATTTACTGCACTGTGGCGGGGGTGTCAATAACTTTCTGGTCGAGTAGGGCGGCATTGAGGGCCTTGGCGGGTAAATAATCGGGGTTAGACGTGTTTTCTGTTGTGTTGCGGGGCCAAGTCTGTATAATTCTGGAAAGTAATTTCGCAGGAGGCTGCACCGTTTGGATCAGGGTATATCAGCCAGCAGTAGAGCGGTAGCAGAATTGTCAAGGCGCCTTTATATTGAAAGGAATTGATATGAAACTGAATCGGATGTTGAAGATGGGAATGGTCGGCGGCGGCCCGGGAGCTTTTATCGGTGAAGTGCATCGCAAGGCGGCCCGGATGGACGGCCAGATTGAATTAGTAGCGGGAGCGTTCGATATCAATCCCCGCAAATCGAAGCAGATGGGGCGCGAGCTGTGTGTGAATTCGAAGCGGGTGTACGGCACTTATGAGCAGATGATCGAGCGTGAGTTGAAGCTGCCGGAGGGCGAGCGGGTTGATTTTGTTTCGATTACGACTCCGAACAACTGGCATTTTCCCATTGCCCGCGATTTTTTGGAGGCCAGCTTCCACGTGATGTGCGAGAAGCCGATGACATTTAATGTAAAGGAAGCGAAGCAATTACAAAAGATCGTTAAGAAATCGCGGAAGGTGTTCGGCCTGATGCACAATTATACGGGCTACCCGATGGTCAAATTGGCGAGGGACATGGCCAGGGGCGACGAGTTGGGTAAGATTCGCAAGATTGTGGTGCAGTACCCGCAGGGCTGGCTGGCGACGCCACTGGAACAGACGGGCCAGCAACAGGCGGCGTGGCGGACCGATCCCAAGCAGAGCGGCGGCTCCGGATGTATGGGCGATATCGGCACGCACGCCGAGAACCTGGCCGAGTACATCAGCGGTCTCAAGATCAAGGAAATATGCGCCGACCTGACTACTTTTGTCAAGGGACGCAAACTCGAAGACGACGGCAATTGCCTGCTTCGCTTCAACAACGGCGCGAGGGGGATCCTTCACGCCAGCCAGGTTTCGATCGGAGAAGAGAACAACCTCGCGATCTGGATATACGGTGAGGAGAAGGGTCTTGAATGGCACCAGGAGCATCCGAATTATCTTTACGTCAAAGAACCGGACGGGCCGGTGCAGGTTTGGCGCAGGGGCAACGATTATGTGGGGGCGAAAAGTCCGGCTGCCGGCCGTGCGACGCGTTTGCCGTTCGGCCATCCCGAGGCCTTCTTCGAAGCCTTCGCCAATGTCTACTGCAACTTCGCCGATACGGTACGTGCGAAAATGACCCGAACCAAACCTGAGAAGATCATGCTCGACTTCCCGAATGTTAACGACGGATTGCGAGGCATGCTCTTTATCGATACCGTTCTCGCCAGCACGAAGAGCAAACAAAAATGGACAAAAATGAAAACCTGAGGATTAACGTAATTGAGATTTTGGTCACAGACGCCAAAACCATAAGGAGATAAGAATATGAGCAGAGCAGTTACACTTTTTACGGGCCAGTGGGCGGATTTGTCGTTGGAGAAACTGGCGAAAATGGCAGCGGGCTGGGGCTATGACGGCCTTGAGCTTGCGTGCTGGGGCGATCACATGGAGGTGGATAAGGGTGCGAAGGATAAGGCGTACTGCGATAAGCAGCGTGCGATCCTGGATAAGAACAATCTGCAGGTCTTCGCGATCAGCAATCACCTGGCGGGTCAGTTGGTCTGCGATTTGAATAATGACAGTCGAAGCGACGGTTTCGCGCCGGCAGAGTGCGCCGGTGACGCCGAGAAGAAGCGCAAGTGGGCGATCGAGACGATGAAGAACACCGCTCTGGCGGCGAAGAACCTCGGTGTTAAAGTGGTCAACGGTTTTACCGGCTCGTCGATATGGCACATGCTGTATAGTTTCCCGCCGGTGACAGAGGAGATGATCGAGGAAGGTTTTGCGCAGTTCGCGAAGTTGTGGAACCCGATACTTGATGTGTTCGATGAGTGCGGCGTCAAGTTTGCGCTGGAAGTTCACCCGACCGAGATCGCGTTCGATATCATTACCGCCAAAAGGGCGTTGGAGGCGATAGGAAATCGCGAAGCTTTCGGCTTTAATTTTGATCCGAGCCATTTGCACTGGCAGATGGTCGATCCGGTTTTCTTCCTGAATGAATTCTCCGACCGGATTTATCACGTACACATGAAGGATGCCGCTGTGCAGTTGAACGGCAGAACGGGCATCCTCGCCTCCCACCTTAATTTCGGCGACCCGCAGCGAGGCTGGGATTTCCGGTCGCTTGGTCATGGCGAGGTCGATTTCGAAGAGATAATAAGAACATTGAATCAAATAGGTTACACCGGCCCGCTGTCGGTGGAGTGGGAAGACTGCGGTATGGACCGCGAACACGGCGCCGAAGAAGCCTGTGAGTTTGTCAAAAAGACAGACTTCACGCCGTCGCAGATTGCGTTCGACGCCGCTTTTGAAGACTAGAATCCTCAACGCGAAAGGAACAGAAATGAGTCGAAAGAGTCAAAGGTCAAGAGTCGTCAACATTTTAATGTGGGCCGTCTGCTGCGTTTTGCTGCTCTCCAATCTTTCATGGGCCGAGATATCCGCCGATGAACTGGAGAAAATCCAGAAGGCTGCGCCGGAAAAGGCAAGTGCTGAGCCGAAGAAGCCGCGAAAGCTGCTTGTCTTCAATCTCTGCAATGATTTCAAGCACAGTTCTATTCCATACGTCGCCAAAGCGCTTGAAGTGACGGGCAAAAAGACAGGGGCCTTTGAGGTTGTCCAAAGCACCGATATGGCAATGTTCAAGGCGGAAAATCTCAAGCAGTTTGATGCCGTTTGCCTCAATAATACGACCAAGCTTGATTTCAGTGACGAGAAACTGAAGGTTAGTCTGCTGAATTTCGTCAAGGGCGGCAAAGGTATTGTCGGCATTCACGCGGCCAGTGACAATTTCTACGACTGGACTGCGGGGGCTGAATTGATAGGCGGGCTTTTTGACGGGCATCCCTGGAGATCGGGCGGCACGTGGGCCTTTAAGATCGACGATGTCGAACACCCCCTGACGGCGGCTTTTAAGGGCAAAGGCTTTAAACTCAAGGACGAGATATATCGGCTCAAGGCGCCGTACTCGCGAGAGAGGCTGCGGGTGTTGGTGAGTCTCGATATGAGTGACGATGCCACTCGCAACGTCAAAGACGCCAAACCTGCCGACAAGGATATTCCGATCAGTTGGATTCAAAGCTATGGCAACGGGCGGGAGTTTTATTGCTCGTTCGGCCACAACCACGACATTCTCTGGAACCCTGTTATCCTTAAGCATTATCTCGATGGCATCCAGTTTGCGATGGGCGATCTTGAGGCCGATGCGACGCCGAGCCTTGAGAATGCTTTGAAAAAGATACATAGCTATGAATATGGTCAGAGCCGCAAACCGTTGACTGAAATAGCCGACTTTGTCCGCTATGGCTGCAACGACCCGGATCGCAGCCTGAGAACCGAGAAACGCTTTCTCGCCTTCCTTCAGTCCGGCGCTACGCCAGCGGCAAGACAGTTCATTTGCCGGCAGTTGAGCATAATAGGAACCGCCGAATCGGTCCCGAACCTGACAGCCATGCTTACAGAGAAGGCAACATCGAGCATCGAGCCGTCGGATATGGCGCGTTATGCGCTTGAGCGCATACCAAGCGTGGCTGTTGACCAGGCATTGCGCCAGGTTTTGTCTCGAACATCCGGCAAGGTAAAGATAGGTATAATCAACACGTTAGGTCATCGTCGCGACAGCGGCTCGGTTGGCATGTTGAGCAAACTGGTTTACGCCGAAGATGGTCAGGTAGCGACCGCAGCGGCTACCGCATTAGGGCAAATTGGCGACTTGGGCGCTGCTGAAGTTCTTGAAGAGGCCAGGGGAAAGACCGAAGGCAAATTGCAGCTTCTGGTTATGGATGCTTCTCTGAACTGTGCCGACAAACTTCTGGCTGACAATAATAAAGCTGCTGCGATCAAGATATACAAGCAATTGTACAAAGAGGGCGCACCTTCGCTGATTCGCGTCGGTGCTCTTGGCGGATTGGTCGCCGGGGGCGAACGGAACATCGACCGAATTGTTTTGAAGGCGATCAGATCCGACGATGCAAAACTGCAGGCGGCGGCAATTGGCCTGACCAGACAACTACCGAGTGATCGCATGACCAAGGCCCTGACCAAGGCCTTGCCGAAACTCTCGAGCCCCGCCCAGGTGCAGTTGCTTTCGGCGCTTGCCGATCGCGGCGACGCCAAGGCTCTGCGGACAGTTGCCAAAGCAGCCAAGGCCGAGGACGAATCTGTCCGGATCGCAGCGTTGAGGGCGCTTGGCAAACTCGGTGACTCTTCGACGGTGGGCTTGTTGGCAAAAACTGCTGCGACTTCGGCCGGTGACGAGCAGAAGGCCGCACGCCAAAGTCTTTATACACTAAGCGCCCCGCTGATTGACGCTACGATAATTGCAAATATTGAGAAAGCCGACAATGAGGTCAAGGTCGAGCTTATCAAAAGCATGGACGAAAGACGAATTACGTCGGCGACAGAGCTTCTGCTGAAAACAGCCCAAGGTTCGGATAAGAAAGTTCGGATCGAATCGTTCAGGGCACTGGCGGCTGTCGCCGATGCCAGGTATCTGCCGACATTGATAGACCTGTTGACGAAGGTGCAAACCGACGCCGACCGTGCAGAAGCCGAGAATGCTGTTGTTGCGGTTGCGAATAAGATTGACGACGAAAACCGTCGGGCGGATGCCGTGCTGCAGATCCCGGTTGTGGAGTTTAAATCTGCGACGCTGGTTTCACTGCTGAATGTCTTAGGTAAGATACGCGGACCCGATGCTCTCAAAGCGCTTCGCAACGTCCTCGGCGAGAGTCACAGTGATGCTGCGGTTCAGGCTGCAGCGGTCAGGGCGCTGGCGGATTGGCCGACCAACGAACCGCTTCAGGATTTGCTCAAAGTCGCCGGGACTTCGTCGAACGAAAGAAATCGCGCCTTGGCGCTTCGCGGGTACATTCGCCTGATAGGACTTCAAAGCGACCGGCCGGCCGAGGAAACACTCGGGATGTACCGAAGGGCAATGCAGCTTTCGGCAAACGCAGGCGAAAAGAAGTTGGTTCTTTCTGGTCTTCCGAAGGTGAAGACGCTCGGCTCGCTTCAAATGGCGGCTCAGCATCTTAGTGACGCGCAACTGCAGACCGAGGCCGAAGCGGCGGCGGTCGAAATCGCTCGCCAGACGAAGAACAGTAATCCCAAAGAAACCAGGCCGATACTGGAGAAGATAATCAGCGGCACGAAGAATGACGGCATCCGGAACAGGGCGAAGGACGTCCTCAATCGCATGAAGAAACCGCTTTGGAACGGCAAGGACTGGACCGGCTGGAAGCGATTCATTCCGGATGAGAATGTCGATGTGAACAAAGTGTGGTCGATAAAGAACGGTGTGATTCGTTGCGAGGGCTTACCCAAAGGCTACATCCGCACCGAAGCCGACTACTCCAACTACAAGCTGTACCTCCAGTGGAGATGGGCCGCCGAACCGACAAACAGCGGCGTCCTGCTGCACGCCAGGGGCCCGGACAAGGTCTGGCCAAAGTGCATTGAAAGCCAGCTCAAGACTCAAAAGGCCGGTGACTTCGTGCTAATCGGAGGCACGGGAATAACTGTCGACGGAAAGAGATGGCAGGACGTTAGCAAAGAATACGTCAAGGTGCCCAAAAAAGAGGCCAGCAGCGAAAAGCCGGCGGGGCAGTGGAACAGCTACGAGATCGTTTGCCGAGGCAACACCATTACCATTTACGTCAATGGCGTCCTGCAAAACGAAGGCAAAGAAGCCTCGCAGACTTCCGGTAAGATATGCCTGCAAAGCGAAGGCTCGCCAATCGAGTTCCGCAATATCTATATCGAGTTCTTCGACTGATATCCGGCGCCAAATATGTCAACATTACGGAAAGGAATTGCTGATGAAAAGCCGATTGCATAAAACAATCGATCAGGTCTCACGCAGACATTTCATAAAGGCCTCGGCTGCGGTGTCGTTGGCGGCGCTGACCTCGCCGACAGCGAGCCGCGTTTATGCTGCAGGTTCGGACAAGGTGCGCGTTGCGCTGATTGGGTGCGGAAGCCGCGGTACGAGTGCTGCTGGGAACTGTCTCGAATCGGACCCGGGCGCCGAACTTGTCGCGATGGCCGATGTCTTCCAGGATAAGCTGGATGAGTCACTGGCCAAACTCAAGGGTAAGTATGCCGGTAAGGTATCAGTCACCGGCGAAACCAGCTTCACCGGTTTTGACGCCTACAAGAAAATCATGGCGCTGTCCAGCGTAGATATAGTGCTGTTGGCGACTCCTCCGGGGTTTCGGCCTGAGCATGTCAAGGCTGCCGTCGATGCGGGCAAGCATATCTTCATGGAAAAACCCGGAGCCGTCGATCCTGTGGGCGCGCGGTCGGTGATCACAAGCTCGGAATTGGCCGAGAAGAAGAAACTCTCGATTGTAGTCGGTACGCAGCAGCGAAGGATGAATCACTATCGTGAAATCCTCAGGCGAATCCAGGACGGCCAGATCGGCAGAGTTGTCGGAGGCCAGTGCTACTGGAACTGGGGAAGTCAGAACTGGCATTTTCAGAAGAGAAAAGCCGAATGGTCCGACATGGAATGGCAGATCCGATGCTGGCCTTATTTTGTGTGGTTATCCGGCGACCATATCGTCGAGCAGCATCTCCACAACCTCGACATTATCAACTGGGCGATGGGCTCGCATCCAGTGCAGTGCCTGGGGATGGGGGGACGTCAGGTCCGAACGGGCCCGGAGTACGGCAATATCTTCGACCACTTCAGCGTCGAGTACGAATATCCGAACGGCGTCCGCGTCTTTAGTATGTGCAGCCAGATCAACGGCACACACAACATCGAGGCCGAAAGGGTCGTCGGCACAAAGGGACAAACGTATATGACCAGGGGTCTCGGCTATATCGAGGGACAAAACGCCTACAAATACGATGGCCCCCGCGGCAACGCGATGGTGACCGAGCACGCCGATCTTATAAACAGCATCCGTGACGGCAAACCGATTAACGAGGGAAGGCAGCTTGCCGAAAGCACGCTCACCGCCATCATGGGCAGGATGAGCGCCTATACAGGCAGGGCGATGAAGTGGGACTGGGTGATGAACGCATCGAAGCTGGATCTCAGGCCGGAGAAATACGAATTAGGCGACTTGCCCGTTCGCCATCTACCCATCCCCGGCAAGACGCCGCTTGTCTGAAATTCGCGGCACTTAGTGAAAGGAAACATCGATGACCAATAAGACAGACCAAAATGCAAACAGCGTTTCAAGGAGAGATTTCATCAAGACCTCGGCGGCGGTTTCACTCGCTGCAATCGCGCCGGCAACTAACCGCATATTTGCTGCAGGCTCGGACAAGTTCCATGTCGGCCTTATAGGTTGCGGTGGACGCGGCAAGGGAGCGTTGAAAAACTGCGTGGCCGCTTGTGAACACATCGGTAAAGAAATTGAAGTTGTCGCCACTGCCGACTGGTTCAAGGAAAAGGCCGAGAAGGTGGGCGGAAAATACAACGTACCGAAAGAACGTTGTTTCGCCGGCGCCGACGCCTACAAAAAACTGCTTGCGACCGATATCGACGTGGTGCTCATCGCAACATCGCCGAATTTTCGCCCCGTTCATTTCGAAGCAGCCGTAAAGGCGGGCAAACACGTCTTCATGGAGAAACCCGTATGTGTTGATCCGCCTGGCGGCAGGCGAATCATCGAAGCCGGTGAACTGGCAAAGCGGAAGGGCCTTGGCGTTGTGGCCGGTACGCAAAGACGACATCAGAAAAGTTACCGCCAAAATCAGTACAGGGTCGCCAATGGGGCCATCGGCAAAATCACCGGGGGATGCGTCTGGTGGTGCGGCAACGCGCTTTGGTACAAGGAGCGAAAAGAAGGTGAGAGCGATGCAGATTACATGGTCCGCAACTGGGTAAGCTTTACCGAGATGTCCGGTGATCATATTGTCGAGCAGCATGTTCACAATCTTGACGTCGCCAACTGGTTCATTGGTCATCCGCCCATCAGGGCTATTGGTTTCGGCGGACGCGCCCGTCGCAAGACTGGCGACCAGTTCGATTTCTTCAGTATCCAGTACGATTACAGCGATGATGTGCACATCCACAGTATGTGCCGGCAGATTGACGGTACTTACAGCAGAGTCAGCGAGCACCTGATTGGATCGGAAGGCTCGGTATGGGGCGGCGGCGAGCTTATCGGCAAAGATATCAGCGTTCCGGAATTTGCCGAACACGAAGGAGCCTATGTGCAGGAGCATGTCGATCTGCTCAACAGTATCCTCAAGGGCGAGCCACTCAACGAAGCCCGCAACGTTGCCGAATCGACGCTGACCGCCATCATGGGCCGAATCTCAGCCTACACGGGAAAATTGGTCAGGTGGAAAGACATCACCGATCCCGAATCAAATTCACCCTGGTACGACCTTGTTCTAACGCCAACGGCAGCGGACTTCGAGGCAGGCATTGTGAAAGCTCCGACCGATGACGTAGTTGCCATTCCCGGCAAAGAGAAAGAGAAGGATTAAAACAGAACAGAAGTGCTGAGACAGGAAAAAAGGGACCGATTTTTGACATTCGGCCCCTTTTGATTTGCGGATATCTTGTAGGGCACAATTTTAGCCGGCCGCGTAGACCTTGAGAAAGCTGTCTGAATATATCTGCTTGTTCATGAGCATCTCTGCGGTCTTAACCACATTCATAAATTCCTCATCGAGTACATCGGTGATAGCCGAATCAAGACCACGCGAAATTGCCATGGCTAAAAGTATCCGGTTTATCAGGCTGCGCTCGGTTGCGCCCTGCGAAATATTCGATAAACCAACTGTCATGTGCGGGGCCGGATCTGTCAGGTATCTTATCTGCTCCATCGCAGTGAGAATATTACCCGCCTGAACCTGTGCGTTCGGCACCTTCACGGGCAAAACAATCGGATCGATAAACAAACGCTGCGTGTCGAAGCCTTTCTCCATCGCCTTCGACACGATCTCTGCAGCCAATGCCACCCGCATGTCCACATCCTGCGGCACGCCGTTTTTGTCCATGGTTAGAGTAATGATGTTGACTTTCGGCCCGGCCTTTTCCGCCATTTCTATATGTTTGTCGAAAACTTCTTCGTCGCTTTTTTTATTGAGTGGCGTCGAGTTAAGCATGACACCGTTATCGGCATTGATTACTTTGAGCCCCGCAGCGATGACGTCGGGCTTTTGCGAATCCAGCGCCAGCGGCGTCGAGCATGTCTCCTGGATAGTCTCGACCAGCCACTGCATCGTCCCTTCCTGGTCAGCCGCGGCCGTGCCGACATTCACATCAAGATAACTAGCGCCGGCATCGGTTTGCCTTTTTGCCAAATCTTGAATGACCTTCTTATCCTTGTCGGCGATTGCCTGTTTGACATCCGTAAACATCCCGTTGATTCTCTCCCCGATTAAAATCATGATAAGCACCTTCCTTTCTGCTGTGTGCAATCGGTCGTTCGATTATTGCCACATCTGATCAATAAAATTCTTCACTGCCTTAACCGCGCGCGGATGCCGCAGACGAATAATATCGGCCCCGGCCTGGAGCAGGCAAATTGCCGTCGCCGCTTCCCACATCGGCCCGCGATCCTCAACAGATCCCCAGCCGGTAACATCGACAAGCTTGGCTTCCTTGGCCCGCCACGATTCATATCCGACATCGCATATAATCGGCATCGCCATCATCTTATCGCCGCCGAGAGCCGCCAACCGCTGACGTTCCTGGATCGAATACGAATATTCCATGCCGTATCCCAGCGCCCCGGTCGCCTGGAATGTCACTATCCGCTCCAAAGGAAAGCCCATATCCGAAGCAAGAATATTGACCTGCTTGCTGATGTTGATATCCAGCGGCGCCTCGGTAATAAGATTATGTCCGTCGGCGAGAGCTATAGCCGTCAATGCCTTGTAATTGTCTTCCTTTACGGTCCCTATCAGGCAATTTTCACCCTTGGCCGCCTCACTGACCTTCGGCATGATCTGATTGTCTTTCTCGTCGTTGCCAGATCCCCACAGCACCAACGGAACGCTCACGGCCTTGAGCACTTCCTCGGTAACCTTGACCGCATGATCGGCGTCCTTGTCGGCCTTGTCGGGATGAATGCCGTCGAACTTGACACAGATCAAATCCGCTCCGAGCTGCTCAACGCACTTCTTCGCCCAGTCGCCGGGACTGGCAAGCACGTCTTTGTAGACATCGCTGAGCGTATCGGGCCAATCTTCCGGCGGACTGTCTATAACATCCATCGCAATTACCGGTTTCTCGCCTGCATCATCGAACGAGCCGCCGTAAACGACATTAGTTGCTCCGCCAACTGTCACCGTCGAGCTTCGGGTGCCTCCCGCATCGGACGTTGCGCCAAGCGTCACTCTGTTTACCGATCCGGCAAAACTTTCTGAAACTTCAGGTACTGGCATTTGGAGTCCTCCAGACTTTATGGAATTATCTACGTGTTCTCAGGATTTAATTTCTCCTCGACTATCTTGTAAACAGCCGCGTACGCGGGGCTGTCGGCTTCGATATCAAATACAGTCTTGCCCTCTGCAGAGGCATCCGATACCGCCTCGTCGTATGGCACGCAACCGAGGGTCTCGATTCCGTCCACATCCAAAGCCTGGTCGGTTCTGTTCCAGATCACACCGATTTTCTTGACCGTTATCGGCAGATCATTAGCCAGGGCGAAAATCCTCTTTGCGGTAATAACACCAATCGGCGTTGCGTCGGCCGCGATGCAAAGCATGTCGATATTATTGGTGGTCCGCCGCGAAAGATGCTCCATCCCCGCTTCATTGTCGATCAGGACAAACCCGTACTGCGAACCCAGCCCGTCAAGGAACTTTCGCAGCAGGTTGTTGACCGCGCAGTAGCAGGAAGGTCCTTCCGGCCGGCCCATCGCAATCAAATCAAAGCCTTTCGATTCGCAGATCGCCTGCTGCATCCCGAACTCAACAGTCTGCACACGATCCATGCCACCGCTGTTCGGCTTCTTCTGGCGGGCGGTTTCGCGAATGCTCGCAATATCATCTTCAACATCAATACCCATTGTCAACGCAAGGCACGCGTTAGGATCGGCATCCACACCGAGCACCGCCTGGCGGGATTTGCCCAAAAGGGCCCGCATAATCATAGCGGTCAGCGTTGTCTTGCCCGAACCGCCTTTTCCACTTATAGCAATTGTCATAGCCATATCTTATTGTTACCTCTTATTTCCAATCACCGAGCGTCTCTTATCGCTCAGGCTTTCTTAACTTCTTCTGCTTGCCCGCCGGAAACTCTCACCGACGGGAAAAACGACAAATCCGTATGCGGCAGAAAACTTGCCTGAATAAACTCGTCCATATATTTCGTATGACTCATCAAATCAAAATACGTCATGCCCTCTGCAATTTGCTCTGCCGCCTCAAGCGCCTTTCTGCTCAGCAGCACAGTTTTTGCTCCCGAGATTGACGTGTTGCCCACAAACCGCAGTTTATCCGAAGGCACATCCGGCAGCATTCCTATGTTGATCGCCTGCTGAACGTTCATAAAATTCCCGAATCCGCCGGCAATATAAATTGCGTCCAGGTCTTGGGTTTTTGTCTGTGTCGAATCCATCAAAACCCGTATCGCCGCAAAAACCCCCGCCTTCGACCGAATCAGGTTATCAATATCGGCCTGCGTTATCACGATTTCCTGCTGCTTGTCTTCGGCGGCAACAAGCTGGAATTGCCGCCCGTCGTCACCTTCGGAAAATCTGGGGTCATCGCTGGCCTTAAAGCGCCCGGTCCGGTCGATAATCCCGCCCAGGAAAAGCTCGGCGAGCGTATCGAGCAGACCCGACCCACATATACCCACGGGACGAGTACCACCGATCGTCTTAAAAATAATCGATCCGTCGTCAAGAATTTCCAGTTTTTCGATAGCGCCGGCGCCCGCCCTCATGCCGTTCTTGACTCCGCTGCCCTCGAACGCTGGGCCCGACGAACTCGACGAGCAAACCAGCCAGTCACGGTTGCCAAGAACCACTTCGCCGTTAGTGCCGATATCGACAAAAAGCGACACTTTCTCTTTTGTGTAAATCCGAGTTGCCAGCACGCCCGCCACTATGTCACTGCCAACGTAAGCGGCCACGCTGGGCAAACAGTATAATAAGCCTCGCTTGTTGATTTGTATGCTAACTTCGGCGGCGCGAATTGGCGGCACTAAACTCACCGACGCGATGTAAGGCTCTTTACGTATCCGCACCGAATCCAGGTTCAGCAAAAAATGAACCATCGCGGTATTGCCCGCGCATATCACCGCCGTTATGTCCTGTAAATCGATTCTCTGTCTCGACGCAAGTGTTACTACAAGATTATTCACATCGCTGACGATGCGGTTCTGCAACTCATCAAACGCATCGTGTTCCTGGCCGTAGATAATTCGACGGATGTAATCTTCGCCGAAGTTTATCTGGCTGTTGTATGTTGCTTCCGTATCAATCGTAACAGCCTTTGTCAGATCGACAAGATGAGCCACCACTGTCGTTGTGCCCAGATCGACCGCGACTGCAAAATTCCTCTTGCTCTTGTCGCCCGCTTCTACTTCGATAACCTCCGTAGTACCCCCGCGTCGACCTATCGTCGCGGTGGCCTTATAATCGCCGATCTGAAGCAGTGGCGATAGTGTCTGCAATATGCGAAAGCCAGTCTGCATAATCGGCGCATCGACCTGTCCGCGTATCGTCAAGTAAAGACGCTCGTGATCGGCCGTATGGTCCTGAACGCTCGGTTTTGTCATCTCCAGGTACAACCTCCGAACGAGAGGATCGAACTCGAACAGTCCCGCCTGCGGTTCACCGGCCAATTCGCTGAAACGCTTGGCGTCACTGTCCATAAGGATTTGACTCGTTTCCAAAGTGTGAAACTTCGGAACCGTTACCGTCATGTCCGAAAGTATCTTCGTCTGGCACGCCAGGACAGTATTCTCACGCGCCTCCTCGGGGGTAAGCAGAGTTGTGGGCCTGCTCTTGAACTGGCCCTCGTTGATTGTCACCTTGCACTTGCCGCAGTAGCCGTCGCCGCCGCAGATACTACTCAGATAAATCCCAACTTTGTGAGCCGCTGCCAGAAGTATCGTCCCCGGCGCAACCTCGGACTTGAGACCGCTCGGCTCAAAACGCACCCGGTATTTTTTCTCATTTACCTTTGTCATTGGACAGTTAATTCTGCCACACTTCCTGCAAATACTTCGGCAGCATTGAGGATTCTCTCGGCCCGACAAGGACTTCCCAACTGGTTGCTTCTTCCAGCTTACCGCTCATCACCGCGACATATCCGGGGATTATAAGTTTGCGGTGCTTGACCAGACTCTCAACGTTGTTCTTGATAATGGCATCGGCGACCGTCTTCTCGTTTAGCTTGTCACCGGAATACGCCGTCAGCACGCTTGTGCCCTCGGTATCCACGACGAGTACATAGCTGGGAATCCTGCTTGCTTCGACATCCGATTCAACGGTGTAATAGGTCAGTGAGAAGTTCGTGGTAAACATCACGGGCGAGTTCTCATCGGGCTCACCGATAGTATATACCTTCGGCTCGACCTGGATCGGCTTTTGCGGATCGCTGTATACGTTCATAACCGCCGTCAGTATCGTAAGCAGTGCATAAGGCTCGGCGGTATCGAGCACAACAATGCCCGAATACTTGCAAGCAAGAGCAATGCCGGCTGTGTTTTGCTGGTCGCTGTCGCCTTCGGTGACAAGCGAAAGAGTCGGATATCCCAAAGGACGGAAAACCTTCTTAAGCGACAGCACCCGAAGCCGCGTCTGGTTGTACATCTGATCCCGAAGATTCATACCTTCCAGGCTAAGCACTATATCTTCAACGCCCGCGGCCTTGATCTTTTCGCTGAGATCGGCCAGCGCCTCGATAGAATCGGCCCTTGCCACCAGCGGACATTTATTTTCTTTTGCAATTTTGGCCATCGCTTCGGCCATGTCTGCTTTTGCGCCTGCAATCAAAGGAACGACATCGGCCGTCTTGGCCACCGCCGCCTCAACTGCCTCGGGCGAGTCTGAAACGAGTATCATGGCAAGACTACTGTCCGCCTTCACCGCCGCCGCAGCAGCCGCGAAAGCGTCCGCCGAGCCGCTTTCATTGGTAACTGCTATTGCACTTACCGCGATGTGAAGTCCCACGCGGTCAAACTGCAGCGCGTTTATCGCCTCAATCCGTTTTTTCAGATCATCGCCGGCGAGCTTGTCCGAAACAGTCACCGCCAGGACCGTCGGGCTGTAAAACTTCTCTTCATGCCTGAACAATACCGTCTCCCGGCCTGTTGTCACCTGATTATCACCGCTGCCGAACTTGACCTGTCGCATGGGCGGCGCCGCAGCAGTCGCAAGAACCTCTTTGGCCTGATCGGAAACGTCCGGACAATCATCCAGTTTCGCCCGCTTCTGCGCAAGCTGCATCGCAAATGCCAGACACGTCGGCATACCGCATTTCTTACAGTTCGTTTTCGGTAGCAGCTTGAAAATTTCCAGTCCTGTCAGTGCCATAACATTATTCCTTCCAACTTTTGTAAAATATCGTTTCCTGTCGGCATTCTCGTTTCCTTCAAGAAGGCGCAATTGCCTTTATTTTTTAGTAGCCTAATGCTGCTTGCAAAACTTCCGGCTGCGCTCTTTAGAACATAGGCTCCAGCGTCGCCGCCGGGTGCTCGTTCTTCGTGATAAATTCCAGCACTTCCTCTTCGGTAGTTGCGTTGCTTTCATCGGCTATCTTATCTAAGAAAGCTGCGCCGCCCAAACCGAGTTCCTCGGCTCGCTCGGCCAAAGCCTCCTTGAGGTCTTCCTTGAGCGCCTTGGGCATCCATACTATCCGACGGATCCCACCCTCGGCTGCAATAAATTTCCGTGAGCCGATATAGTGCTTCGAATGACCGATGAAACCGGGCGTCTGCTGTCCACCGCCGACAGTGCCGGCCAATGTCGAGAACTTCATCCCGCAGGGTGTCATCTCAGCAAATTCACGATTGACTATCATGATCCCCCCGGTCGACGGCAGGATCGCCGCGATACACTCGAAACACCCACATGACGTCATCGGATCGGTAATCATACTGTACTGGCTCATTCGCGCCACGTTACCCTGGCTCGCCTTGCTCACAAACTCATTGACCTTGTCCCACTGACCGATCTTGTCGTCGGCACAACTACCCTTTGCGATAGGCTGATTCGCCCCGGCCGGACTTATCTCGAACGCGGCCCGACAATCCAGCCAGCTATACGCCCCGCACAAACCGGGTCTTTCCGGCGAAATCACGCACAAATGGTTCGGTGCAAAACTCTGACAAAGTGTACACGAGTAGAATGTATCGATATCTTCATCGGTCATCCCAGCCAGCCTTGCATCACGATCCGAAAAGACCTTCGCCGCCTGCTCCTGCAGTTTCAGAACTTCCTTCTCATTCGTATAAAGCTTGACCTGCACTTTGTCCAGCACCGCGCTGTAATGGTCGTGATACATTGCGTGCAGAATCTTGCCGATATGTTCGATCTTGAAACCGGCTTTGGCGGCATCTTTGCTGATTCGCATCCAGATGCTGTCACGCTGGCCCATATGCCAAAGTCCCTGCGCCTCGTTTACGAAAGTATGTACCTGTCGCTCCAACACCGGCTCGAAATCAGGCTGCATCTTCCTGCCCGCCACTTCGATCAGAACGCCCAAAGGCATCCTGCCGCCGGCCTCGACCGAATCGACGTCCGGGCCGATGACTTCAATCTTGCCGTCCTCGACTTCGCTGGTTTCTCTCATCCGAAGCCATTCGAACGCAGGCGTCCTCTGCCCGCCGAACTCACAGTGCATATCGTCCTTGCGGATGCGCTCGCCCTCGAACGCCGGACTGTAAGCCACCGGAATCGGAACCTCCGAAATCTTGATCTTCAGGCCGCGAACCTCGATAGCCTTTTCTATGATCTGCTCGTGCTTGATATTCGATACCACGTGCTCGTATGTACAAACGCCGGTCGGAAGAATCTCAGGGATATCCGAGTCGGCAATCGTGGGGAATCCGTAGTTAATCGCGCCCGCCGCCGTCGCGTACCATTCGTCGCTCACCTCGCCGAGAGCCACCACAAAGGCGAAGACACGGTTCTTGTTATAAAGCAGATTCCGAGCGTAGTCACCGGCCTGGACGCCGCCGAAGCTAAGTGCCGCTCTGCTGGCAAAACCCAGCGCATAAATCGCAGCGGTAATTTCACGCCCGAACGGAACAAGCCGCGTATCCCAGCCCAACTGGATTCCGCCTTCGACAAGCTGCTCGGCAAAGGTCGTCCCGTTGCTATGGCCGGCCATAAACACGTAAAGGCTTCGCTCCTGGCATTTGCGAGCGATTTCAACCGCCTTCTCGACATCCGGCGCAGCACCGACAATAGCGGCAAAACCCGGCGCCGAGCCGTCGACGAACTGAATGCCGCGCTCGCGCAGGATAATATCGTCGGCCGCACCGAGCCATAAATCATCAATCGGATTCGGACCGATCAGATACTTGCACGCCTCGATAACCTCTTCGGCGAAAAGCGTAGCCATGCCCGCGTCGAGAACGGGACCTAAATAAGGAAGCCACATCTCTTCCGGAACACGCTCAGGCATCAAAGGCTTGATCTCCTCGGCCATCACCACCTCGAAGTCGGCTAACGTCTCAACCGCACGACCCGTCATCGAGTAAATAATCGGCATGTAATAACCCGTGTTAGGAAACTCAACCTTGCAGTCCTTGCCCTTTTTTTTGATCGCTTTCGCAAGAATATCCTCTGCTTGCTCGACCAACTTATAAGCACCGTTTATCGCACCTGCTGCAATAATTCTCGACATCTCAAAAATCTCCTTTTCAACTGACTTATGTCAAACCGTCAATGCCCGGCGTTCTTCCATATCGTAGAGCTTACGATCCTGCTCTTTGTTTATCCCGAGAGCATCACGTTTGCTCTCGATATGATCTATCATCAGCTTCGCGGCTTTGACCGGATCTTTTTCAAAGGCCCATTTTCCGCCGACTTCTTCTTTTATCTCCTCGGTCAGATACCGGGTCAGGTTCTCTGCACCAAGGATAGGCAATGGCTCAGCGATGACCGTATAGACCCCCGAGGCTACGAAGTACATTCCTATCGAGACGGCTTTCTCCGACATCCACTCGGGCGCGGCGCCAGCAACGGGCAGGTCGGAAATGTCATCTCCGAGTCCGCCTTCGGCTACCACATTTGCCAGAACTATCAAAATCCTGCTGTTGTCAACGCACGAGCCGACATGCAGAACCGGTGGGATACCCACAGTCTCACATATCTCCCGCAGGCCCTTGCCACAATACTCTAAGGCGGTGTCCGGCCTCATCAGCCCGGCTTTACCCGCTGCCATCGCACTGCAGCCGGTACCTACAACCAAGACATCATTTTTGATAAGCTCCCTTATCATCGCAAGATGGCAGTGATCGTGCACCTGTTTCGGATTATTGCACCCGACCACACCGGCCGCACCACGCAAACGCCCGGAGATAATAGCGTCATTTAGCGGCCGGTAGCTTCCACGGTACTTTCCGCCAAGATGATGGAAAGTACTCTCCGCCGTAAAACCTGCCACTCCTGACTCCTTTGCCTTCGGAATTTTGACGGCCGCCTTCCTGTTTGGGAAATTCTCAATGGCCGTTTTGATAATTTGCCGCGCAACTTCTATCGCTTGGTTCTCACTGAAACCAATGTGCTCGGCTCCTGCTATCTTGCATTTAGGCGAAGTCGTAATCAGCTTTGTATGGAAGCACTCACAAAGTGAGCTAAGGGCAGGCATAATGCACTGAACATCAACCAGCATCACGTCAACCGCACCGGTCATTACGGCTAATTCCTGTTGGAGAAAGTTGCCCGCAACGGGGATGCCGTGACGCATCAATATTTCGTTGGCGGTACAGCATATTCCAGAAATATTGATGCCTTTAGCGCCTTTGCCTGCCGCTATTTTCAGAAGTTCAGGTTCCTGAGACACTGCTACTACAATGTCCGACAGGGTGGGCTCATGACCATGAACGATGATGTTGACCTGATGCTTATCCAGAACGCCGAGGTTGGCGCCGAAGCGAATCGGCTTAGGACTTCCGAACAGAATATCAGACAGTTCTGTTGCTATGAGTGAACCGCCCCAGCCGTCGGCTAAGCTGCATCGTATCGCCTGCCTGAGAAGGTTTTTATAGTCGGACCCTACACCCATATGTGTCCTGTGCATAATCTCGACGATCTCACGGTCGATTGAGCGGGGTGTTACCTCCAACTGCTGCCACACTTTCTGCCTCACAGCAGGGGCATAAGCGGCCGTTGTAGACAGGGTGCCTTCCTGCCTGCCGAATTCGTTCATCACCACGTCAGAGAGCTCTTTGGCAATGTCTTTTGTGTCTTTGCCGTCCGTTTTGATTCCATACCTCACGGCAACTTGCTTCAATTTCTGCTCGTCTTTGATCATGTAGTCACACTGCTCGCTTTCCACAACCATTATTAGCGTGTGTGCAATATCTCTTCCATGATCCGAATGAGCAGCCGCTCCTGCAGCTACCATTCGCAGCAGGTTTCTCGCTGCGATGGTGTCCGCCGTAGCGCCGCATATCCCACACTTAGGCCCGTCCTCAAACGGGTCAATGCGGCACGGCCCCATTGAGCAGTTTCGGCAGCATATACCGAGTTGACCGAACCCACATTGCGGTTCTTGTTCCTCAAACCTGTCCCACGCATTTTCTATGCCCGCTTCACACATATGCTTGAGCATTTCCTGTGATGCTTTATCACTGCTACGCTTTTTCACATCCATAATAATACCCCATCAAACTTATTAACTCTGATCCCAATTATGTGGGACGACATCTTATTAGATTCAGTTCATATTTTCAACACGAGCGGTTTTTCGCTCACAACGTCATACCTTACTCGCGGCCTTGAACCTCTCAACGGTCCGCGCCCGCAAACACGCTGGACAAACCTTATCCAAAGCAATCCGCTCTCCCAACCTGGCCGTGATAGCTTCATACTGCCTCGCCGGTATATACCCTTTGCTGCAAACCTCACACGCGACCATATCAAGCTCCGTCCGCCACGTCTCCATATACCGAATGTCACCCTTGTCCACGGTAAGAATATGCCCCGTCGGGCACACCGCCACACACGCATTGCACCCGATGCATTTGTCCGAGGCCGCGTTGAAAGGCGTCCCGACCCTTCGCTCCGCGCCGCGATTGACAAAGCTTATCGCCGACGCCCCTATCAGCTTATCACAAACCCGCACACACAAACCGCAAAGGATGCACTTGCCGATATCGTGGCGCAGCTTAAAACGGGGCTTGTCAACCCCAAGCTCTTTCGCCAATTCCTCGAGCCCCTCAGCCTCCGGCGCCCTTGCCCACATAAGCTCGAGCGTCATTTTTCTGCTCTTTATAACTTCAGGCGTATCCGTCCTGATGCTCAGCCCCTCGCGTATCGGAAGGTCGCACGCCGTCGTCAGCCATGTCCACTTACCTTTGGTGACCTCAACCACGCACAGCCGACACGCACCATAAGGCTCGAGCGCCTCGTGGTGACACAGCGTCGGGATCGATATCCCCATCTCCCGCGCTACGTCGAGCGCCCAGCGGTCTCGCTCGACCTCGATTTCCTTGCCATCTATTACAGTCTTAATCAGTGCCATCTGTTTACTTTATAAAGTAACCACCGCATCAACCGGGCACGTATCCCTGCACGCGCCGCACTTGATACACTTTTCCTGTATTATTTCGTGAGCAACTTTCTTCTCGCCCGTGATCGCCTCCACGGGACATGCCTTGATGCACCGCCCGCAAGCGATACACGTCTCGGCTTCAATCTCAAATTTCGTCAACTCCCTGCACACTCCGGCAGGGCACTTATGCTCTACAACGTGCGCCTCATATTCATCCCTGAAATACTTCAGCGTACTCAGCGTCGGATTGGGAGCGCTCTTACCCAGCCCGCATATACTGTTGTCCCTCACATAGCAGCAAAGCTCTTCGAGAAGTTCAATATCTTCGGTGCTACCTTGGCCGATTGTTATCTTATCGAGTAATTCCAGCATCTCCCGCACCCCCTCGCGACACGCCGTGCATTTACCGCACGATTCCTTTGTAAGAAATTCCGTAAAATACCGTGCGATCTCGACCACGCAACTGCGGTCGTCCATAACAATCATACCGCCGGAGCCCATCATCGAGCCCGCCTCGGTCAGCCCGTCGAAATCCACCGGCAAATCCAGCAGCTTCTCAGGCAGACATCCGCCCGAAGGCCCACCGGTCTGCACACCTTTGAACTGGCGCTTATCCGGCACGCCCCCGCAAATATCGTATATAATCTGCCGAAGGCTTATCCCCATCGGCACTTCGACCAATCCCGTGTTCTTAACCTTGCCCACAACCGAGAACACTTTCGTCCCCTTGTTGTTGTCGCTGCCGATCTTCGAATACCACTGCCAGCCCTTGTTAATAATCACCGGGACATTCGCCCACGTCTCCACGTTATTCAGATTCGTCGGCTTCTTGAAAAGCCCTTTCTCGGCCGTATGAATATGCTTGGCCCGCGGCTCACCCGATAAGCCTTCTAACGATGCCATAAGCGCCGTCGACTCGCCGCACACAAACGCACCCGCCCCCCGACTGATCTTCACATCAAAGCTGAAATCCGTTCCGAGAATATTCTCGCCCAATAGCCCGTATTCCTTAGCCTGCCTGATCGCTATCCGAAGATTCTCAACCGCAAGCGGATACTCTAATCGCACATAAATATACCCACGGTCGGCCCCGATTGCATAAGCGCCAATCGTCATCCCCTCCAGAACCGAATGCGGATTACCCTCCATAATACTGCGGTCCATAAATGCACCCGGATCGCCTTCGTCGCCGTTGCAGAGAACGTATTTAGGATACCCATCCGCCTTTCGACACGACCGCCACTTCCTCGCCGTCAAAAACCCGCCGCCCCCACGACCGCGCAGCCCCGCATTTTCAACGCTGTCGATAATCTCCTCCGCTTCCATCGATGACAGAACTTTCGCCAAAGCACTGTAGCCGCCGGAAGCCAGGTATTCTTCGATGTTGTGCGGGTCAATGAAGCCGCAGTTGCGCAGCGCTATTTTCGCCTGCTGCTTGTAGAAAGGCAACTCGTGGAGAGCCGGGACTTTAGCCAAACCGTTCAGCTTGCCGCTCACATCTCTTTCCAACTCAACGAGCAGATTGTCCTTATCCAGACGCGCCAGCGCCCATTCGCTACGGAAATCCCTCTGCGCGATTGCTTGTACGAGTTCCCGCGCCTTCCTCGGCGATATATCGCGGTAAAATACCCTCGGCAATCCCGGAATCATAACGTCGACTATCGGCTCGCCTTCACAAAAACCCACACAGCCCGTCTGACGCACAAGAAAGTCAAGGCCCTGCTTGTCAACCTCGTCTGAGATTGTCTCAAGCACTTCGCCGGCGCCGTTGGCAAGGCCGCAAGTGCCTGCTCCGACACTGATCCTGACCTTGTCGCAATAATACTCCTTTTGCGCCTTAGCTTGTCTCTTGGATAGTTCCTGAATCGATTTTATCATATCGCTGATTTTCTATTTCTGCGTCTGTTTCCTGTACAAATCGAGTGTCGCCTCCACCTTTTGGGTGTCCATGTTCCCAAAGCACTTGCCGTCTATTGCCATCACCGGCGCAAGAGCACACGCCCCCAGGCAGGCAACCACCTCCAAAGTAAACAGCTTGTCATTCGTCGTCTCGCCTTCCTTAATTGCTAATTGACGACAGATTTCATCCCGTAGATTCACAAATCCCCGCAAATGACACGCTGTCCCGTCACAAACTTTTATAATGTGCTTGCCGCGCTCCTTCAGGCTCAGTGAACTGTAGAATGTCGCTACGTTATGAACCCGGCTAAGCGGTATGTCAAGCTGCTCCGCCACTCGCTTCAAAGCAAGCTCGGGTAGAAAATTAAAATCCTCCTGCACATCCTGCAGGATCATCACAAGCCACGAATCCTCCCCCTCGTACTCTTGTATTATCTCATCAACTTTAGTCAGATTCATCCACTGTCTCCAAAGCCAACTTCTCACTCTCACTCACCGCAGACATCACCTGCCTCGCGGCCGCCCGTCTGCGCTGCTTGAGCAAATCGGTAACTTCACAAAACTCCAGCGCTCCCGTCGGGCAGGCCGTCACACATGCCGGTCCCTCACCCACCGCCGTCCGCTCGATACAAAGGTCGCACTTGACCACCGCGTGACCGTCGCGCATCATGTCGATTGCTCCGAACGGGCAAACCATCAGGCAGAACCGACAACCAATACACCGTTCCTGATTGATCAGCACCGGCTCGTTCGTATCGTCGCGATGTATCGCCGTAGTCGGGCAAACCGTGATGCACGGCGCATCCTCACAGTGCCTGCACTGCATCGGTATCCCGCAGCCCTCGACGCCCTCGACCGTAACCCTCTTCTGAGGTTTCGGAGATTCCGTGATTGCTTCCTCGAGCACCTTCGATTTCGAATGAACCAGCGCACAGGCGATTTCACAACTCCTGCACGCCAGACACTTCTTCATATTAACAACGATAGTCTTAGCCATATTCTCTTGCCCCAAAACCTAACGGATATAGGCCCTTCCTCCGGCTCACGCTCAGGAGGACTATGATTTCAGCATCCCACCTTACCTGCTGCTACAAGGGCGGCAAATGGTGGTATTACGGCCAGCATGAATTCTTGGCCTCTTACGCAAAACAGTAATAAGTAGTTTAATATTCCTTATGAAATGGCGACTGTCAACAACTTTAACACTAAAAAGCTGTATTTAGTCAGAACGTTGCTAAAATTTTGACTTAATTCCGAGTATCTGGTATACAAATCGAGCGGTATTTCCAGCGATTTCCTCTTTCGCATGGAACTATCTTGCGGTTTCAGACGTTTAGTAGGATAGCAGACGACTGCTGAAAACCCGATGGCAGACAAGAAGAACTTTGACTCTATTGCTATTGTGCATATTGACGCGGTATTCAGAGCAGCCGTGGCTCTGGCTGGCAGCCGACACGACGCCGAAAACCTCGTACAGACCACGTTCTTGAAAGCCTATCAGCGATTTGGCTCTTTTAAAAAAGGAACGAATTGCAGGGCCTGGCTGCTCAGAATCCTGCGAAACACCTGGATAGACCGCTTCCGCCGCAATCGCACAACCGCCGATACAGTGCCCGTCGAGGACGATATAATTGCTGCGCCGAATTCGGATAATCAGACATTCTGGTCCGACTGCAACGACCTATTGGAGAATTTCTCGGATCAGAAGGTCATTGACGCCCTCAAACAACTGCCCGACGACCAGAGGCTGACATTATTCCTCGTCGATGTAGAGCAGCTCAGCCAGCAGGAAGTGGCCGAGATCACCGATGTCGCTCTAGGCACAGTAAAGAGCAGAACCAGCAGGGCAAGAGCGGCACTGAAACAACAACTGTCATATTACGCAAAACAGATGGGATATGACCGGATATGAAAATTAGCCATCTCACCGATGAACAATTTGAAGATGTTTTGCAGGGTGGCCGGCCACCGGAGCATTTACAACATTGCGAGCACTGCAAAACAGAACTGGCCGAGAAAAAGGCCCTCGCAGCCCGTCTACGTTCAGCCTTCGCCGCAATAAAACCAACGGACGCCCTCACCCAACAGATTCGCCAAAAACTAATTGAGACGCCGACGGCTCCAATCCAGGTCCCGCTGCACCGGCGCTCCTGGCCCGCGATCGCTGCCGCCGCCGCAATTCTGATCATTGCCATTCCGCTGGTAATGCACCTGGCGGCTCCTCGTTCCGCCGCCGCCAAAGAGTTCGCCAGGATACACCAACACAATCTCGCCGCCGGCAACCAGTTCTTCAGCGTCTCCGATCCCGACGAACTGGCCCGGTTCTTCAAAGAAAAGCTTGACTTCAGCCCGGCTATGCCACAACCCGGACAAGGACTGGCCCTGCGAGGTTGCTGCGTGAGGCATTTCAGGGACCAGGTTGTCGGCAGCTACGTCGTACAAACCCCGCAGGGAGTAATCTCGATCATCGCCGTTACCGATCCGCCCGAATCGCTCGGCATGGCCTCCAGTTTCACTCATGGCGAGCACACACTCTGGAGAAGCTCCTTTGCAGAGAATGAAATGGTCGCCGTTCGCCTGGGCCCGTATTCCTACTGTGCGGTAGGAGAAGTTTCACATTCCTACCTGACGAATCTTCTCGTTAATCTGGTCTCGGCGCCGGCCGAATAAGTAATTTTCCCGCTTCCCGCCTTTTTGTGGAACCGCAGCACAACGGCAAATCGTTCTTATTATATAGTACAGGGTCACAAAAAATGATTGTAAAGCCGCGCAAAGTCCGCTATTCTGCGCCCGGCGTGTTTGAATGGAGTTCAAATGAAATTGCCCATAAACATCATATTGATGGCCGTAATCATATCGGGTTTCGCGTCCATCTCGCTCGCCTCCGAGCAAACAAAAGACTCGAACACCCCGCAGACCCTTAATGACTACCTCACCCATGCCGCACTCAACAACGCGGCGCTGAAAGCAAGCTTCGAACAGTGGAAGGTCGCAATCCACCAAATCCCCCAGGCCAAAGCCCTGCCCGATCCCAAATTCACCTACGGCTATTTCATCAGGGAAGTCGAAACAAGGACTGGTCCCCAGCGAAACAAGTTCGGCCTGATGCAGGTATTCCCCTGGTTCGGCAAAATCCAGGCCCGCACCGACACGGCCGCCTCCACAGCAAAAGCCGCAAGCAAACGCTACGAAGCACAAAAGCTGACTCTCTTCCGGCAGGTCAAAGACGCCTTCTACGAATACACCTACCTTGCCCGCGCAATCGAGATAGCGAAACAGAATCTCGAACTGCTCAAGCACTTTGAAGAGGTCGCAAGAATCAAGTATATCGCCGCCGCTGCGACGCACCCGGACGTCATACGCGCCCAGGTGGAATTGGCAAAAATTGAAGACGCGCTCAGAAGTCTCGAAGACCTCAGAGCACCGATTTCAGCAAGACTAAATGCCGTTCTCAACCGAAAGAGTTTCGAGATACTCCCCTGGCCCGCAAGAGAGGAGTTTGAGCCGAGAACAGTCGATAGCCAACATCTGATCGCAATGCTGCGAAAGAGAAACCCCGACATTGCCGCCCTCGACTACGAGACCCGGGCCGCAAGAAGCAACGTGGAACTGGCTAAGAAAAACTTCTGGCCCGACGTGGCCGTCGGCCTTGATTATATCGAAACCGGCTCCGCCGTCAGCCCCGGCGTCGGCGATAGCGGCAAGGACCCGATCATGCTCGCATTCAGCATCAATCTGCCTATCTGGCGAAACAGTTACAAAGCCGCCGAGCGCCAGGCAAAAGCCAATGTCAGGAAAAAATTGCAGCAGAAAGCCGACGTCGAAAACAAAATTATCGCGCGTGCCGAACAGGTCCTCTACGGCTTTGACGACAGTAACAGGAAGATAAAGCTTTACGGTGACATCCTCGTTCCGAAAGCCGAAGAACTGCTGCAGGCATCCGAAACCGCATATCAGGGCGGCACCGTCGACTTTCTCAACCTCATTGACGCCCAGAGAACACTGCTCGACTTCCAGTTACGCTACGAAAGGGCGGTCACCAACAATAGCCAGAAGTTAGCCGAATTAGAGATGCTCGTCGGCACCGAGTTGCCTCAAAAACCGTAACTTAACTATCGGACATGTTCCTCTGCCAATGGTATGAAAAATCGGGACTAAGGGCCTTGCTATGGTAAATCCGAATGTCAAATCACGTTCAGGCGCTGTAAAAATCCGGATTGTGGCGGTCGTTATTCTGGCCTTTGGAGCCGGTTTCCTGCTAAGTCACCTCCTGCGCCCGCAATCCCAGGCCAAAGAGACCGCACAACCGGTCGCAAAAATGTGGACCTGTTCGATGCACCCGAATATCAAACAGCCCAAAGCCGGCAAATGCCCGATCTGTTTGATGGATCTGATTCCCGTCGAAACCGGCGACGACCTCGGCGAAAGGCAAATATCTTTCTCGCCGGCGGCCCTTAAACTTATGGAGATACAAACTACCCTGGTCGAGCGAAAATTCGTCGAAGCCCGCATCCGAATGGTCGGTAAAGTCGACTACGACGAAACCCGCGTAAAGCACATCACCGCCTGGGTCAAGGGAAGGATCGACAGGCTGTACGTCGATTTCACCGGCACGCGCGTCGAAAAGGGCGACCACATGGCCTACGTTTACAGCTCCGAACTGCTCGAGGACCAGCGGGCGCTGTTAGCCGCACTTGAAGCCGCCAAAAGAATATCCCCCGACAGCTCGGACCTGGCCCGAAGATTGGGATCGGCAAATATTGAAGCGGCCAAGGAGAGACTCAGACTCAAGGGCCTAAACGACAAGCAGATTGCAGACATCGAAAAGACCGGCAAAGTCGTTGATCACATTACTATATATGCCCCCATTGGCGGAGTAGTAATAGAAAAGCATCGCACCGAAGGCACCTACGTCGACATCGGCTCGGAGATATACACACTTGCCGACCTTACGCAACTGTGGGTCAAGCTCGACGCCTACGAATCCGACATGATGTGGATTCGATACGGCCAGCAGGTCGAGTTTCAAACCGAGGCATACCCCGGCGAAATCTTCAAAGGAACTATCAGCTTCATAGAACCGGTTCTCAATCCCAAAACCAGAACCGTAAAGCTGCGCGTAAACATCGACAATTCCGACGGCAGGCTCAAACCCGGAATGTTCGTCCGGGCCGTCGTTGCCGCCAAAGTCGCAAAAAGCGGAATGGCAATGGATCCGGAAATGGCCGGCAAATGGATCTGCCCCATGCACCCGTCGGTCGTCAAAACTAAAGCCGCCGCGTGCGATATCTGTGGAATGGACCTGGTGACAACCGAGTCCCTCGGCTACTTCCCGGCCGACGACTCAAACCAGCCGCCTTTGGTCATCCCTGTTTCCGCCGCCTTGATTACCGGGACCCGCGCCGTCGTATACGTCCAGCTTCTCGAAACAGAAAAGCCCACCTTCGAGGGCAGAGAAATAGTGTTAGGCCCGCGCGCCGGTGACTATTACCTTGTCAAATCAGGCCTGACGGAAGACGAAATCGTGGTCACAAACGGCAACTTCAAAATCGACGCCGCCCTCCAGATACAGGCAAAACCGAGCATGATGAGCGCAAAGTCGCAAGACGAATCCAAACACAAGGCTTTCGATGTCCCCGATCAGTTCCGCAAACAGTTTCAGCCCTTGGTCGAAAGCTACTTCAAATTACAGAAAGCTCTCGCCGCCGACAACGCAGCTCAAGCCGCCGAAGTTGTCCCCCTTATGTCGGAGACCCTCGGTGCGGTTGAAACAAATTCATTGAGCGAAAAGGCCAAGGAACTCTGGATTCTCAGCCGCGCCCGACTGACCAGGGCCCTCAAGAATATCGAAGGCGCCAAAGACATTAAAAGTATCCGAACGACTTTCAAAGTCCTTTCAGATGAAATGATAATCGTTCTTTCGCACTTCAAACTCGCGGGCTCCCGGCCGATTTACAAAATCCACTGCCCCATGGCCTTCAACAACACCGGCGCCGACTGGGTGCAGGCGGATAAGAATATCAGGAATCCTTACTTCGGTTCCTCCATGCTCAAATGCGGCAAGGTCACTGAAACTTACAGAGCCTCGGCCGAATATTAATTTTTCTACAAAACTTTTTTTAAGGAGTTAAGAAGATGACCACAAAGAACAAACTGTGGTTGGTTGCCGGCGTTTTACTCGTCACTGTATTTGCAATTAACGGCTGCAAAGAAAAATCGGAGCCCGCGCCGCCGGCTCCGCCTGCCACCCCTGGAGCCGCCGTTGGTGCTGCAATAGACGCAATTGAGCAGACGACCTGCCCCGTGATGGAAGGCGGCAAGATTAATAAGGCTATCTACACCGAGTACAAAGGCAAGAAGGTTTACTTCTGCTGTGCCGGCTGCAAACCCAAGTTCGAGGCTAATCCCGAACAGTACCTTGCCAAGCTGCCACAGTTTAAGGATTAAGTCTGAGCATCTTTTACGGGCGAGAGAATGGACCCATCGGACAACCTGAAACCGTCAATGATAGACAGGCTGATAAGGTTCTGCCTTGAGAACAAGCTGGTTGTTGCGCTGCTTGTGCTCTTTATCTTTGCCTGGGGCTGGGGCGTCGCGCCCTTTGACTGGCATCTCTGGGACCTGCCCAGAAAGCCCATCCCCGTCGACGCCATTCCCGATATAGGAGAAAATCAGCAGATAGTATTCAGCGAATGGGTGGGGCGTTCCCCCCAAGACGTAGAGGACCAGATAACCTACCCACTGACCGTCTCGCTCCTCGGTATCCCAGGAGTAAAAACTATCCGAAGTTACTCATTCTTCGGCTTCTCCAGCATATACATCATCTTTGACGAAGACATAGAGTTTTATTGGTCGAGAAGCCGTGTCCTCGAAAAGCTAAACAGCCTGCCCGCAAGCTCCCTGCCCGAAGGTATCCAGCCGACTTTAGGACCCGACGCAACCGCCCTCGGCCAGATATTCTGGTACACCCTCGAGGGACGCGACGAAAAAGGAAATCCCGCCGGCGGCTGGGACCTTGACGAACTGCGCACCATTCAGGATTGGGACGTCAGGTACCACTTGATGTCAGCCAAAGGTATAAGCGAAGTCGCATCAGTAGGGGGGTTCGTAAAAGAATACCAGATCGATGTCGACCCCGATTCCATGCGGGCCTACGATGTAAAGCTCGACGAAGTTTTTATGGCCGTCAAGATGTCAAATGTCGACGTAGGCGCCCGCACCATTGAGATAAATAAAGTCGAATACGTAATTCGCGGACTCGGCTTCATCGAAAACCTTTCCGATGTCGAAAACACCGTAATAAAGGTCAACGAGAATGTCCCCATATACGTAAAAGACGTAGCGAAGGTCTCGTTCGGTCCAGCCCTGCGAAGGGGCGCGCTCGACAAAGGCGGCGCAGAAGCCGTCGGCGGTGTGGCCGTCGTCAGATATGGATTCAATCCGCTCGAGGCTATCAAGAATGTAAAAGCCAAAATCGAGGAAATCTCGCCCGGATTGCCCCAAAAGACCCTCTCCGATGGAACTGTCTCGAAAGTCACCGTGGTCCCGTTTTATGACAGGACCGGCCTGATTTACGAAACACTCGGCACTTTAGAGACGGCCCTTACCGAGGAGATACTCGTCACTATCATTGTTGTCATTGTTCTGGTCCTGCACCTGCGAAGCTCAATACTCATAAGCTCGCTGCTGCCGTTAGCCGTACTGATGTGCTTTATCGCGATGAAAACCTTCAAAGTCGACGCCAATGTAGTCGCGCTCTCCGGCATCGCCATCGCCATCGGAACAATGGTCGACATGGGGATCATCATTTCCGAAAACATCCTGAAGCATCTCGACGAATCCGGGCCCGACGATAGCACACTCGAAGTCGTCTACCGCGCCGCAAGCGAAGTCGGCAGCGCCGTCGTAACAGCCGTGATGACCACCGTCGTCGGCTTCCTTCCCGTCTTCACAATGACCGGCGCCGAAGGCAAACTCTTCAAACCCCTCGCGTTCACCAAAACCTTCGCCCTCATCGCTTCGGTAATTGTCGCTTTGACGATTATCCCACCGGTCGCCCACCTTCTCTTCACCAAAAGGACCGGCCTCAAAAAAGCATCCCGCTACATACTCGGCATTCTCTTAATCGTTGCTGCTCTCGCCGCAGGATTCATCCTCAACTGGTGGATCGGACTGATTATCGCAATCATCGGCCTCTACGACCTCTTAAAAGACCGAATGCCAGCAAAAACAAAAGGCTCTCTCCCGCTGATCGCCAATGGCCTCGCCGTCGCTCTCGTCGGCATAATCCTAACCAGCCACTGGCTCCCGCTCGGCGCCGATAAAGGCATGATTCAGAATCTGTTCCTGGTCGCAATGATGATAGGTGGCCTGCTGCTATTCTTCAAAATCTTCCAGCGGTTCTACCCTCTGATTCTGACTTGGTGCCTCAGGCACAAGCTCCTGTTCATGTCACTGCCCACAGCCGTCGTCGTTCTCGGCGGTTTTATCTGGGCCGGACTCGGCAAAGAATTCATGCCGCCCCTCGATGAAGGCTCATTCCTGTACATGCCGACAACAATGCCTCACGCCTCAATCGGCGAAGCACTCGACGTATTGCAGAAACAGGACATCGCTTTTCAATCAATACCCGAAGTCGAGTCGGTCGTCGGCAAGATAGGCCGAGTCGAAAGTTCCCTCGACCCCGCCCCCATCTCAATGGTTGAGACCGTAATAAATTACAAATCCGAATACATCGTAGACAAAGACGGACGGCGACGCCGCTTCAAATACGACAGAAAGAATCAACGCTTCGTTCGCGATCAAAACGGCGACCTGATTGCCGACCCCCACGGCCGCCCGAAAAGGCAATGGCGCGACCACATCAAAAGCCCGGACGACATCTGGAAAGAAATTGTCAAGGCCGGCAAAATCCCCGGCTCTACCAGCGCGCCCAAACTCCAGCCCATCGAGACAAGACTCGTCATGCTCCAGAGCGGAATGCGGGCGCCAATGGGCGTCAAAATAAAAGGCCCCGACCTCGATACCATCGAACGCGTGGGCCTCGACATCGAACGCCTCCTCAAGCAAGTGCCCAGTGTCGAAGCCTCGGCGGTAATAGCCGACCGCATCGTCGGCAAACCATACATCGAAATCGACATCGACCGCGAAGCTATCGCCCGTCACGGCGTCAATATTCGCCAAGTCCAGGACGTTATCGAAGTAGCGGTAGGGGGCAAGCGTGTCACCACTACCGTCGAGGGACGCGAGCGATTCGGCGTCCGCATCAGATACATGCGCGAACTCAGAGACAGCTTCGAAACATTGGGCAAAATCCTCGTCCCAGCCCGTGACGGCTCACAGATACCCCTCGTCCAGCTTACCGACATCAATTATGTCCGCGGACCACAGGCGATAAAGAGCGAGGACACCTTCCTTATTGGATATGTCCTCTTCGATATGAAACCCGGCTACGCCGAGGTCAACGTTGTTGCCGACGCCAAAAGATTCCTCGAAGAAAAACAGGCTGCAGGCGAATTTGTCATGCCCGAAGGCGTAACATACACATTCGCAGGCACTTACGAAAACCAGGTCCGAGCCCAGAAAACTCTCATGATTGTCATTCCGCTGGCGCTCTTTATCATATTCCTGATTTTATATTTCCAGTTCAAATCCGTCCCGACGACCCTGCTGGTCTTCTCAGGCATAATCGTCGCCTGGGCCGGCGGCTTCCTCATGATCTGGTTTTATTCCCAAAACTGGTTCCTCGACTTCACCGTTTTCGGCGTCAACATGCGCGAAATGTTCCAGGTTCACCCGATCAACCTAAGCGTCGCAATATGGGTCGGCTTCCTCGCGCTCTTTGGTATAGCCTCCGACGACGGCGTTGTAATGTGCACATACCTTGAACAAACCTTTACCAAACGAAAGCTCACCACCCGTGACGAGATCCGCTCAGGCGTCGTCGAAGCCGGCACAAGAAGAATCCGCCCGTGCCTGATGACTACCGCCACAACCATACTCGCCCTCATTCCGGTCCTCACCTCGACCGGCCGAGGCGCCGACATCATGGTCCCGATGGCAATCCCTTCGTTCGGAGGAATGACAATAGAAATACTCACAATGCTCGTAGTCCCCGTCCTCTACTGCGCGATAAAAGAAGCAAGACTCCGTGAACCTCTCCCCGAATAAAATCAAGGACATCCTCGAAGACCTGTACGCCGAGTATAACCATCGGCGCCTCATAAAACCGGACCCACTGCAGTTCGTATATAACTACACCGATCCCGCCGACATGGAAATCGCAGCGCTTCTCGCCGCCGTGCTCGCTTATGGGCGGGTCCAACAAATCGAAAAGAGTCTGACCAACCTCTTCGACCGCATGTCACCGAGTCCCTTTCGGTTCGTGCAAACCTTTGACTCTCGCAAGAGAAACAAACTCAAAACCTTCAAGCACCGCTTCAACACCGGAGACGATATATCCGACCTGCTCACGCTGCTAAAGAAAGTTCTCGCCCAAAACGGCAGCATCGAAAACTTCTTCGCCCAAAACTACAATCCAGCCGAAGCCAATATAGTCCCCACTCTGACAAAATTCTGCGACAGCCTCTACAAAATGCACGGCTCCGCAATCACCACCGGCCTCAAGTATTTACTCGCCAGTCCCGCCCGCGGCAGCGTCTGCAAACGACTCAACCTCTTTCTCCGCTGGATGGTTCGCGATGACAACGTCGACACCGGCCTCTGGAAATCAGTCGATAAAGCCAAACTCATCGTACCCGTCGACGTCCACATGGGCAGGCTCACTAAAATCCTCGGCTTTCACGACCAAAAGACCCTCTCGCTAAAAACCGCCGTAAAAATCACCGCCAATTTCGCCAAAATCACCCCTGACGACCCCGTAAAGTACGATTTCGCCCTCAGTCGAATCGGCATCCTCGACAACTGCACAGGCCGCCCGCACAGCCGATGCCGAGGCTGTAAGCTGCTCGCCGTCTGTAAATCACGCTGAAAAACGCAAAAGCCGCCCATCCGCCGCTTTTTCAAAGAAAATTTCTTGAACAATTGCAAACCTATAAAGTATAATTCGTTAAATGGCGAAGTATAGGAGTAATGATGCGTAACATTATAAATATTGCCAAGGCATTGTCCGACGAAAACAGGCTCCGCGTCCTGATGATGCTCCGCAAAGGCGAACTCTGCCTCTGCCAACTAATCGAAATGCTCGCACTCGCGCCCTCAACCGTCTCGAAACACATGGCCGTTCTGCACCAGGCCCACCTGGTCGAATCCAGAAAGCAGGGACGCTGGATATACTACCGCCTCGCCGATGCCGACGCGCCCGAATCCGTCCGCAAGGCGATAAGATGGGTGCACAACTCAACGGCCAAAGACAATCGCATATTAGGGGACGCTGCACAACTCGAGTGCGTCTGCAAAATGGACAAGGACGAACTCTGCGCCTGTTACAAAAAAACAAAACGCAGTCGCAACAAATCCGCGACCGCAAAAGCCAGATGAAACAAATATTCGGGAAACCGTAAAAGCTGAAAAACCGTTCAACATTCATCGGAAAGGGCGACAAAAAAATGGAAAATGAAAATAATTCTCAGCAGGAATGTAGCAAAGATAACAGCCCCGACGCCCAAACAGATTGTTCGTCGGCCTCATGTACTGGAGACTGTTGCTCCACCGGACCTGGGCCCGAAAAAACAGACTGGAAGATTGCAATATTCCTTGTTGTAGTCATAGCCGCCGGCGTCGTTACGGCGCGTTCGTTTATGAGAAATTCCGACTCCGAAACCGAGCAAACCCCACAACTCTACGCAACTATCCAGCCCGAACAATTCTCAGAGAATGTGTCCCCAGCGGGCAACGCAACCGACATAGAAAAACCGGCGCAGGATCTGTGGGGACCGCAGTTAGATTCGCTTGCTTCTCTAAACCAGGTAGCGGCAAACATTGACGCCGTTTTTGTCCTTCTTGCCGCTGAGAACCAGGAAGGTAGCCAATCTGTAATTGAGCAGATCGAAGCCGCTGCCAAGAAAATACAGGCCAATGGAACTCGCATCTCCGCCTTCACTCTTAAGAAGGAAGCACCTAATTATGCACGGTTGGCACAGCAGCGTCCTCTTCCGTGTGTGCTTGCTATGGTAAAGGGCGGCGGCATGGGAGTAGCCGCGGGCAATATCACCGAAGCAAACATCCTCCAGGCATTTGTGGCAGCCTCAAGTTCAAGATCGGGTTGCGGTCCCGCCGGCTGCGGCTCCGGAGGCGCCTGCCCACCCGCACCAGGTCCGATACGCAAAGGGAGTAAGTAGGCCAATGGAATGGCTCCAGTCGACAATTGAATGGGCCATGACCGTCCTCGAGCAAACCGCTGCAGGCCCCGCGTCCCTGCCTTTCACATTCCTGCTCGGGTTCTTCAGTTCGTTAGCATGCACCTGCTGCACACTGCCCATACTCGGCGCAGTCGCCGGCTATTCGGGCGTGCGAAAAGATGACACCCGTCGAGCAAGCCTGTTAGCCGCACTCTTCTTCATGTTAGGCACAATCATTGCAACCGTAATCCTCGGACTTGTAGCATGCTTTATCGGCGATGCCGCGCAGAACATAACGGGAAAATACTGGAAGGTCTTCGCCGGAATCATCGCCATCTTTGTCGGCCTTGCCGCCCTAAAACTACTGCCCTTCAAGCTGCCCCAGATAAAAGCGCCGCAGGCCGGCTCGCAATCGAAAGGGTTCTTCGGAGCCGCAATGTTCGGACTTATCGTAGGAGGAGGCATCGGCGTCTGCTCGCTGCCCTGTAATCCCGGCATCTTCATCGTCCTCGGAGTAGCCGTTCTCCAGGGCTATACATTCTGGACGCTGATGATGCTGATCACCTACGCAATCGGATTCGCCCTGGTCCCGGCCGGACTGATGTTAGGCGTCTCCTTCAGCAAATCGACACTAACAGCAAAAACAGCAGAGCCCGTCATAAGAGTAATAGCCGGAGTTCTACTTCTCGTGGCAGGCTTATATTTCCTGGCAACATTCTAAAGTCATTGGAACCTAATCAAATGGATAAAACAACACAAGGTAAAAACAGGTTAAAAGTATTGTTCCTCTGCACCGGCAACGCCTGTCGAAGCCAGATTGCAGAGGGCTGGGCCAGGCACTTGAAATCAGATGTCATCGAAGCATACTCAGCCGGCATTCGCCCGATTGGCGTAAGCAGCAAGGCAATAAAGGTAATGGCCGAAGCCGGAGTCGACATCTCAAACCAAACCTCGCAGCACATGCTTGAATTCTTCGATATCGAATTCGATTACGTCATAACTCTCTGCGACAACGCCAGAGACAATTGCCCAGTCTTTACAGGCGATGCAAAAGTTATTCACCGACCGTTCAAAGACCCCTATTTCGCCAGTGGAGCCGAAGAAGAAGTTGTGGCCGTCTTCCGAAAAAGCCGCGACGAAATAAAAGCATTTATCGAGTCACTGCCAAAGTCCCTCGAAGAACCCGCCAAAAAAATCGACGCTTAAGAGCAGCTTAAACTAATGGCCGAAAACAACGACAAACCAAAAGGACTGAGCCTGTTTGAAAAATACCTTACCCTGTGGATTATACTCTGCATTGGAGCCGGGATAATACTCGGCAAGTTCGCCCCGGGCTTCGCCAAGTGGCTCGACTCTCTCGCAATCTACGTCGACCAAGCCCCCGTAATATCGATCCCCATCGCCGTCTGCCTGTTCTTCATGATGTACCCGATCATGGTAAAGATAGATTTCGCCGAGGTCATAAAAGCCGGCAAAAGCATAAAGCCTGTAGGCCTGACCCTCTTCATAAACTGGGCCGTCAAACCTTTCACAATGTACGCAATATCGATTCTCTTTCTCGGAGTCCTCTTCTACGGCTTCATCGGCCCCGAAGCAACCGATATAGTCAACCTGCCCTTCGGCGCCGACGCCGAAGTGGGCCAGCAATACGGCGACGGAACCGTCGTCATGGTCGATGGCGTCAAAATGCTCGAGCTTCCCCTCTGGCGAAGCTACCTGGCCGGCTGCATCCTCCTCGGCATCGCGCCCTGCACGGCAATGGTACTCGTCTGGGGATTCCTCGCCCGCGGCAACGACGGACACACACTCGTCATGGTAGCAATAAACTCGCTAATGATGCTCCTGCTCTACGCGCCCTTAGGCGGATTCCTGCTAAAAATGGGAAGGCTACCCGTCCCCTGGCAGGCCCTGCTGCTGTCGTTAAGCGTCTACGTCGCGCTGCCGCTGGTCGCAGGATACTTCTCCCGCAAGTGGATAATAGCCCGCAAAGGCGAGCACTGGTTCAAAACCAGGTTCCTGCACTTCCTGACCCCGGTCACAATAATAGCACTGCTCATCACTCTCGTCCTGCTCTTCAGCTTCAAGGGCGAAACCATCCTGTCAAACCCGCTGACAATACTCTGGATCGCAATTCCGCTCTTCATCCAGACCGTCCTGATCTTCGTCCTAGGCTACGGCCTGAGCAAAGCCCTCAGGCTAAGCTACTCCGACGCCGCACCATCGGCGATGATCGGCGCATCCAACCATTTCGAGGTCGCAATAGCAACCGCAACCATGCTCTTCGGCCTAAAATCCGGAGCCGCACTCGCAACCGTAGTCGGCGTACTGATAGAAGTGCCCGTAATGCTGATGCTCGTAAAAATATGCCTGCGAACAAGAACCTGGTTTAGCCGATAAGATAAGCAGGCAAAACCAAAAGCCGGCGCAAGACATTTTGGGCTTTGCAATCTGCCCAAAAGTGCCTAAAATACGTTAATTATTTAGGCAACAGCAGTTACAGGACTTTTGGAAATGAATTCAGAGCAGTTGGAAAAATACAGTTCCGCCATAACGCTTTCCGATATGGAAGTATTCGTCTTCCCCGAACTCATGTACAGCCTCGTGCTCGCCAACATCATGAGCCCGGTCATCTGGAAGTGGCGAGAAGAAGATTGTTTCAAAAAACTCAAGGGCAAGAGCAGCTACAAAAAACTCATGCGACTAAAACAGTTCATCATGGACGAATACGAGTTCAACCTCGACCTCGAAACCTGGGGCCTCACCAACAAAGACAACGAACTGAAGCGTTTCGAAAAGCTTATCTCCCCGGAAGACATCGCCCGAAGCAACGCCCTGTTCGGCTACCACGGCGACCAGTACTATTTCGATGTCGACATACGACGCCATTTCGGCCTGGACAAATACGACACCGACATTATCCCGTACTGGAAAACCGAAACCGTTGAGGCCATGGACGCCTTCCGCCTCAAAGACGGCTACGAAAAAAAGGCGGGCGAATGCGTATCGTTAGCGGCCCTGTATGCCGCCGCTGCTTTCGTAGTCTGCAAAATACCCCTCGAAGATATCTACATGATACTGACCCCGCTGCACTCGCAGAACTTCCTCGATATAAACGGTGGCGTCCTCACCAACAACAGAAGACTCGTCACAAAAACCATGTGGTTCAACGGAACCGCAATCTCAAACAAGGCCCAGCGGGCCCTGCGAAACGAAAACGTCACCATAGTCGCCCACTCATCAGGCTACACTCACTGCCTCTACGACGACGCGACAATCGACACGAAAGCATATGAATATTTCGCCGGTAAACTCGATGCGTATTTATCCGCCGAATTAAATCTCCAGATGCTCGCAAATTTCCTCCGCACCTACCCGACCTATCAAAAGTACTTCCAGGCCTGCCACGACTGTCGGGGAAATGCAAAATTCGTCAAAGCAGAAGTCCTCTTCCACTACGAACACAGCAGCAATTTCAGAATAGCCGAAAGCACGCACGAAAAACTGCTCGCAGAAGTCTCCGAAGAAGATTTCGTCCTCTATCCTATGCCCAACAGGGTTCGCTGCGACCAACTCGAACAATTCATACAGAAAAAGCAAATCGATCTCACAACCGCTCAGGGCCGAGATGCGTTAAAAAAATACATAGAGCCGGTAATCCCCGACACCGAAGACTTCGTCGCAAAGCTCGCCGATTTCCTGCAAACCAAAGCCAGCCTCCCCTCATTTGAAAAAAACTATGTGGCAAACCCGCCTATTGAAATCTCACCCGACCAGGGCCGCGAGCGGATAATCGAATACCTAAGCGCCATACGCTCAAACAATACCACCGCCGACCTCGCCTTCTACGCATACCGCGACATGAAAACCTGCGACTGGTCGCCTTTCATAAAAGCGGCCCTCGAGCGCAACCCCGCCTCAATCGAAATGACCGGCTCAATGAAGCTCGATGAGGTTTATGCATGGCTCGAAAGGATGGGCGATACTTCGATTTACGACGGCGCCCGTCTCGCCCAGCCGGATGAAGTGGCAAACTACAAAACAGGTGACGGCCTCGAAAAAGCCTTCCTCCTGGCCAATATTATCCGCCAAAGAAGCCCCGAACAAGATATTGAAATCACTGTAGATAATGATGATGTCCTGTTGAAAACGCAGAACGAATACCGATTCGCATCCGGCAAAGAATTCAGAAAGCAGATTGATATCCCAGCCGATATCGAACTATATTCGAACTGCCTGAAAGAACTTGCTTAAAAGGGGTATTATATGGCCCTGCGAAATATTGTGAAAATTGACGAGCAAAAGTGCAACGGTTGCGGCCAGTGCGTCGACGCCTGCGCTGAAGGCGCGATAAAGATAATTGACGGCAAGGCAAAGCTGGTCAGTGATATCTACTGCGACGGCCTCGGCGCCTGCCTTGCTCACTGCCCCGAGGACGCCATAACCGTCGAACAGCGAGAGGCCGCCGAATTCGACGAAGAGGCGACCAAAGAACATCTTGCCGAACAAAAAAAGACCCGGCCCACGACCGATTCCGTCTGCCCCGGCATGGCCGCAAAAACTATCGACCGCAATGCCGCGCCCGGGGAAACGACGACAACCGAGGTCCCCTCACGACTCAAGCAGTGGCCCGTCCAGCTAAAGCTAGTCTCGCCACAAGCCCCGTACTTCGCCAATGCCGATCTGCTGCTCGTCGCCGACTGTGTGCCTTTCGCAATGGGTGATTTTCACAACAAAATCCTCAAGGACGGCAGCATCGCCGTCGGCTGCCCGAAACTCGACGACGTAGAGTTCCACATTGAAAAGCTCGCCGCGATATTAAAGGCCAACAAGCTAAACAGCCTCAGCGTTGTCCACATGGAAGTGCCGTGCTGTTTCGGCCTGACCCACATCGCACGCCGGGCAATTGCCTCGACCGGTGCGAAAATCGCCTTTGAAGATGTCACGATAAACCTGCAGGGCGACATAGCCAAAACAGAAACGATAGTAAACTAAAGCCCTGTCTGAGAACGGAGACTATAATGCTTGAGTTCGCCCGTTCAATACTGTTCGAGTTCTGGGCCACCATAGCCGAGATGTCACCCTATCTGCTCTTCGGCTTCTTCGTCGCAGGCGTACTCTCGGTGCTGGTCTCACAAAGCTTCGTCGAAAGACACCTCGGCGGCAGGGGGCTCTGGCCCCTGGTCAAGGCTTCCGTTTTCGGAGTCCCGCTGCCCCTGTGTTCCTGCGGCGTCATCCCCGTCTCGATGTCCCTGCACAAACACGGCGCAAGCAAAGGCTCATGCGTAGCATTTCTGCTCTCGACCCCGCAGACAGGCGTAGACAGCGTCTTTGTAACCCTAAGCCTCCTCGGCCCGCTTTTCGCAATCTTCAGACCCCTCGCTGCCTTTGCAACCGGAATCATCGGCGGCTCGCTCGTCAACATTGTCGATCACAAAGACAAAGACGAACCGCCCGAAAAATGCACCGACGAATGTTGCGACGATACGCAGAAAAGCCACAAAATAATCAAGGGACTAAAATACGCCTTCATAACACTGCCCCGCGACATCGGCAAGGCAATGCTCGTAGGCCTGATCATCGCCGCTGTAATATCCGCTCTCGTCCCGGACAACTACCTGGCCGACAAGCTCGGAACCGGAATCGGTCCAATGATAGTAATGATGCTGCTCGGCATACCCGTATACGTCTGCGCAACCGCCTCGGTCCCTATCGCCGCAGCCCTGATAATGATAGGCCTCAGCCCCGGAGCCGCATTGGTCTTTCTAATGACAGGCCCCGCAACCAACGCAGCTTCCCTCGCCACGATTTGGAAAGTAATGGGAAGGGCCACCGCCCTGACATATCTGGCAACCGTCGCTGGCTGCGCACTCGCTGCAGGCCTCATCCTCGACTACATCGCCAAAACCGTAGATTTCGAGGTAGTCACAAAACCAGCCTGGATGCTCCCAAACCCCATAAAATACGCCTCCGCCGTCGTCCTCCTGGCGGTCCTCGCCTTTGCAATCCTGCGTAAACCCAAAGAATCTCATTAGCACCACATCACTATTGCCCACGGCCAACGAATCTGTCAAACATCGGCCCCTCAAACCCCCTAATTCCTATAGATTTGCCCAGATACCACCCCAAAAAAAAATATTTTCAGGATTTCCTTGAAATGAGGCGGCGAATGTGGTATAAATGAGGAAAATGTGGGTATTATATATGGTCCCTTTTTTTGATGGACCCATTTATCCGCGTTCCGGGCAAGGAAGAGGGTAATGAAAAGGTCGTTTTGGGTGTGGATGAATTGCTTCCTAACCATTCGAATCCTGATAACAGTACAACTCGGCTTCACCGACAAAGTGAAGTAAACTAATCCTAATATTTTGAAAAGGAGTGTTGTGATGTCTAAAAAACTGTTTTTATTAATCTCTTTGCTTCTTGTGCTGGTGTTGACCAATAGCGCCATGGCGGAAGTAATCTTTCGCTTTACGTTCGACGGCGAAAACGGTCAACTGCTGCCGGCTCAAATGACGGACGTTTTTGGCAATGTCACGTTCGATGTCTTCCAGGAATTCGATGAAGGTGTCGGTGCGGCGACGTTTGACGACCCAAATCCCGTTTATAACTGGTCCGGCACCTCGGCGCATTTCGAAACCTACTCGGGTATGGAAACCGCAACTGGACCAGGCGACCATGTCCTCGACCTGCCCGGTTATGAGTACACCATCGAAATGTATCTCAAGGTGGACACCTACGTCCAGAGTCAGACTGTCCTTTGGAAGAAGTACAGCGCTGAGTATATCACCCTGGAACTATATGAAACGGGTATGATAACCTATTGGCAGGGTGGTGAGGCTGATGACAGCCACCGCATCGATTCCAATGAGGGTGTGATAGTGGCGGGTGAAGGGTGGTACCATCTTGCCGCAGTTTTTGATGCCTGCGATCCATGTGCGCCACAGAAACTCTATGTCGACAGCCTGGTGGTTGCTTCCGGTGGTACGACTGCGCGAAATGACCCTAACAACGATGATATCGTCGCCATTGCTCATATGAGACGTCCCCAAGACGACAGCTGCGACGACTTCTTCAATGGCTGGCTCGATGAGTTCAGGATCTCCGATGAGGCCCTTGAGCCGAACGAGTTCGTGATGTTCGCCACACTCTCCTTCCCGAAGGCCGGGCAACCTAACCCCGGCGTCAACGCCGGTAATCAGTGCCCCGGTGTCAATCTTATGTGGGAACCGGGTGACTATGCGGACACACACGATGTCTACATCGGCAGCGACTTTAATGACGTCAACGACGCCACAACCGATGTACCTTTAACCGTTTACCAGGGTAACCAGGGATCCACCGAGTTCGATACCACGCCGCTGGCGCTACAGTTGGACACAACTTACTACTGGCGAATCGACGAAGTCAATGACGCCTGCGATCCATACCTTTGGACCGGAAATATCTGGAGCTTTACCACCAACGACGGCAAGGCTTATGAACCGTACCCCGCAGAGGGCGTTCGTATTGTCCCCGACAAAACGCTTACATGGAGCCCGGGATGCGGTGCAACATCGCACGATGTCTATATCGGCACCGATTTCAACGATGTCAACGCTGCCTCCACCAGCGCCAATCCGAATGTCGACTACACTAACGAAGGTAGCCCCAGCATTGCGGTCTCTCTCGATACGTGGACGACCTATTACTGGCGCGTCGACGAGGTCGGATCCAGCACCTACAAAG
>Ga0075123_10000087_pt1 | contig 42642 bp, 36 predicted proteins | sample AntAceMetag02UKX_FD_69808 | JGI IMG/M metagenome (GOLD analysis project Ga0075123, IMG submission 69808) | Saline lake microbial communities from Ace Lake, Antarctica - Antarctic Ace Lake Metagenome 02UKX | ecosystem: Environmental > Aquatic > Non-marine Saline and Alkaline > Saline | place... | reverse complement strand
ATCATATCTATATCTCCGGATTAATTTTGGCTATACTTGTTTGTCAAAACTAATATAACCAAAACCGGAGATACTTTTTATTAACTTTTCAAAAAAACTTTATCTTGGACAAGAGTGAGTATGATTATACAATTGGTGGGGGCCAATCAAAACTTTATTTAGTCAAAATAGAAACCATGGAAATTACAGAAATGACTGAGCAATTTCGTGAAAGCATTGGAAAACATGTTGATATACTTCATATAAACTTGCCATCTTCACTTTGGACACCTGACGCAAAATACATTGTCTTCAATCTTAAGGAGGAGATTCCATATCAGCGCAACTCGATTACTGGTAAATATACAGGATACATTGCCCAACTGGAACCATTTAAGATTATTTTCTCAAAGCAGCAACATCGATTCAGACGCTCACCTATTCCAGGTTGGATTTTTATTAGAAAAGGGGATACATTTGATTGTGTCGACTACGCTGGAAACGGTAGAGTAAGGATGAAAGAATGGGTGCCTCGCTTAGTATGGTCTCCAGATTCAACACACGCGGCAAAGATCGAAGATGGTAAGCTTGTGATAGTCAAGCCTATTTTACCTGTTCCTACCAAAGATTCTATTCGGCCATAAACCCTGAAATCTTTTGCCTGCAAACAGTATCAGTGGTGCTAAATATCGCACCCTATATTTTTCGCAATGCTGTTCGTTGGGCAGGAGGATGCGTGGGGTTATTTGTTTTCGTTGGCCAGATCCCTCCGCTTCGCTTCGCTCCGGTCGGGATGACCGGGAGGGAGTTGGTGGGAGTGATGTTTGGGATTTTGGTTGGGAATGATGGCGATAGAGACCCCCAGGATAAACCTGGGGGCTAAAGGGGTTGAGGTCGCTTTGCTGGTTGCAATGACGGCGTTGGGGTGGTTTCGGTTAGTTTTTTGTTATTAGTGCTTGTTGTTTCAGCCATGTTTTTGCGGTTTTTGGGTGGGTTTTGTTTTGTTGTTTATTTTTGGCGAGTGTGTCGCCGTGGGGGTACCGGACACCTTTATTTGCTAGGTTTTGGGATATGTTCTAATAAAAAAGGGCTGCAAGGCATAAACTCACAGCCCTTTTGCATTTTATAAAATCTTTTTACAGTGATCTTCGTCTTTTGAGCCAGCCTACCATACTTACACCCATAAGGCTAAGAAGAATCGCACTTGGCGCTGGAATACTTGGGTTTATAGGCTTAAGATCCAGTAAAGCGTAGTCAAAAGTTACATATGGTTCTCTTGGTGCTATGATACTTATCGTGACTTGACCATCAAGCATATCACTCCATGCCACTGGAGCATAAGCAGCCCAAATGTAACCGTCCAAACCTCCGCCGTCATTGTTTCCAAGAAGAGTGACAGTATCACCCTCGACTGTTGCCGACATCGGAGTTATATCATAATCTCCATAAACGAAGTTTACGAAATGATTCCGATTATAGTCCGGGTCACCAACGGTTGGGGTGGTCTGCTCCCCGAAAACTGATCCAGTTTTAGTGAGAGTATAATCGACAGGTTTAGTATATTATTAACTCTAAATTTTGGAGGTTATACTTATGAAGAAGCGTTTTAGTGGCCCACAGATTGTAGCGAAACTCAGACAGGCAGACGTGTTGATCGGGCAGGGCAAGAATGTTCCGGAAGTCTGTAAGGAAATCGATATTTCTCAACAGACGTACTATCGTTGGCGTCAGAAGTATGGCGGTATGAGTCCTGACATGATTAAGCAATTAAAAGCTGTTCAAAAAGAAAATGCTCAGCTTAAAAGACTCGTAGCTGACCAGGCTTTGGATATATCCATTCTGAAAGTAGCGGCAGAGGGAAACTTCTAGTCCCAGCCCGACGAAGAAAGGTTGTTCAACAGGTTCGCCGAGAGTTGGGATTGTCAGAACGTAAGGCTTGTAAAGTATTAGGGCAAGCCAGAAGTACTCAGAGATATACGCCTAAACTGCCAGATAAGGATAAGCCAGTGATTGATGATTTGCTTGTATTAAATGTGAAGCATCCTCGATACGGCTATCGCAGAATAACAATAGAACTTAGAAAAAAGGGCTGGTTTATTAACTTCAAGCGAGTTTACAGACTTTGGTGCCAGGAGGGCCTTAAAATACGCAGGAAACAGCATAAGAAGCTTCGTATCGGCTGTAGTGAGAATGCCTGCAATCGCAAGAAGCCTGAGTATTACAACCACATCTGGAGTTATGACTTTCTTTCCGAAAGGCTGGAAAACGGTCGGCTGATAAAAGTGCTGGTGGTGATCGATGAATTTACCAGGGAGTGTCTGGCCATTGATGTTAATCGGAAGATCAAAGGACCGGATGTGGTGGAAGTGCTGAGATATTTGTTTGCGGTACGGGGTGAACCTGAATTTATTCGAAGTGACAACGGTCCTGAATTTGCATCGAATGCAGTATGCAAATGGCTTAATGCTGCTGACGTCAAGACGTTGTTTGTGGCTCCTGGCAGTCCGTGGGAGAATGGTTATGTTGAATCATTTAACAGCAAGCTTAGAGATGAGTTGTTGAACAGAGAATTGTTTTTACATATTGACGAACTGAGATATGTTGTGGATCGCTGGCGGATGGATTATAATCACTATCGGCCGCATAGCAGCCTGGATTATATGGCCCCGGCGGCATTCGCGGCGAAGTGTCTTGAGCAAGGCTCCGCTACGCTCCGCCTTCCTCAAGACAAGGAGAATGAATGTGAAATACTCTCATAACACATGGACCAATAACGGGGGCAGGCCAGGGGTAGTAAAGAAGAATGTAAACTCTACATCATCGGCTAAGCCGGGTCGCCCAGTGAAACTGGTTGATAATGAAACATCGGTCCATTGTTCGTACGTATCTGCTGCTTCGGCTGACGAGCGATTATCAAAATCATCTCCGTGCCCAGTTGCCATTACGCCATTTCAATTTAGATCCGGCATTACATCACCGGAATCGAGAATTCCGTTGCCGTTTATGTCGGCGGCACCACCATATGCCCCAACTAAGCTTGAAACTCCAGTGAAGCCAAATCCGTCGACATCACCGATCAAAGTGGATATTGCAAATAGCCTGGCTGGGCAGATAGTAAAGAATACTACTGCTAAAATAAGAGTTGTTTTTTTCATAATTCTCTTCTCACAAAATATATATATATCACAGACAACGAACACACTTCATTTACATTACCTGGGAAAGAATCCTCCTATGGATTGACTCTCATCCTATTACTAATTATACTCAAAAACACGATTTCGTCAAGGAAAAAATCAAAAAACCAGTTAAATCACTTAAAAATTTTATTGTTATAGGATTTAGGTCGTCATTTTTTCAAACATCCACAATATTAGCCCAAAAACAAAGATTCCTACAAACCCAAATACTCTTTTTACCCCTTACCCGGCTCTCATCTTCCTTCTCCTCAGCAATAACCTCATTTTATTTAGCGCTTGTTAGCAGGTCTTGTTGTTTTAGGCATGTTTTGCGGTTTTTGGGCGGGGTGATGCGTGGGGTTGGTGGTTGTTAGAATAACCCCGCGGACGGGCCGCGGGGCTAAAAGGGGATTATTGTTTGGGGGTGATGATGGTGGTGGGGGGGGGGAATAATAGTTTTGAGTTTTTAATGTTAAGTTTTGAATTGTGGTTACTCTTTTGTCATTTTTTTTATTAGCTTTATCATTTCGTTTATTCGCCATTCGATTGATGATAGTATCCAGAATTCGAAGTGGTTTATTCTCATCTGGTTGTGTATCAGGAAGATGATTTTTACCGAGAGTGTTACTGTTGCGAGTTCTATCATTAGTAGTCGCCATTTGTCGCCGGTGAAGATCGAGACGATGACTGAGATTGCGATTATGGCTATGAATATTACGTTGATGAGCTTTGTCTGGAATTTCGGTACGCCTCCGATTTTTCCGATGATTGCGCGGATTCGCTCCTTTTCCTGCTGGAAGTTTTCGAGTTCGTGCTTTAAGTCGTTCAGTTCTTCTTCGATATTTTCGTGGATATTCTCGTGTTGGCTGGTCATGGGTTTTCCTGTGATTATTCTTTTGGCAGAGGCAGTGTTTTGCTGCATCTCGGACATTTGACGTTGGGGTGTTTGTAATTTGGGGGGATTTTTAATTTGAGGCCGCAGACGCAGGTCAAGAATATGAAGCCATTGACCATTCTCATGATGTCGCCGACCTGGTGCATCTGGCTTTCGCGTCGCTCTTTCTTTTTAGCTTTTGCGCTTGCCTCGCGGAGGGCGATGTCTTCTTTTGTCAGGGCGGAAGCGGGCATGATCGCCGCCGTTTTTGTTACGCTTGCGAAGGAATCGGAGTAGTCTTTGAACGATGCGCCGTGGGTCATGTTGCGGAGGATTCTTACTCTTTCCGAGATGGGCGGGTGGGTGCTGGTGAGGTCGGAGAGTTTTCTCTGCTTCTTTTTTTTGAAGGGGTTTGCGATGTACATCGGCGCGGTGACTTTGTTTGCGGCGGCCAGTTGCGGTGATGGGTCGCTTGCGATTTTTTCGAGCGCGCTTGCGAGTCCTTCGGGGTAGCGGGTCAGTCTTGCTCCGCCTGCGTCGGCGAGGTATTCGCGTTTTCTCGAGAGGGCGAAGTACAGCAGGTAGGCCATGATTGGCGCGAGGATGGCGACGATTATGGCTACGACGAGCATTATGATCTGGGCCTGTCCTCCGCCGTTTCCTGAGCCGGAGGAGTATCTTCTGCGTGATCCTGTCATTGAGCTGTAGAACATTCCTCTGAGGAAGACCTGTGAGAGCAGTACGATCGAGCCGAGCATTATTCCGGCGAGTGTTATGAAGAGGATGTCACGGTTGAGGATGTGGCTTATTTCGTGGGCGACGACTCCCTGCAGTTCGTCTCGGTTTAGTCGGGCGAGCAGGCCGGCGGTTACTGCGACGGAAGCGGATTTTGGGCTTCTGCCTGTTGCGAAAGCGTTTGGGGCGGGGTCGTTTATTATGTAGATCTTGGGCATTGCGGGGAGGCCGGCGGCGATTTTCATTTCTTCTACGATGTTGAACAGTTGCGGGTTGACGTCGTGGGTGACTGGTTTGGCCCTGCTTGCGGCGAGGAGTATCTGGTCACCGCCAGCGAAGCTTGTGATGGTGAGGATGATCCATATTGCGGTTGCTATGATGAGGCCTGCGAATCCGCCCTTTTCGCCGAAGAAGGCGAGGCCGATGACGAATCCGAGGAGCATGAGGCAGACGGCCATCAAGATCATCAGGATGATCGAGTTTCTCTTGTTGGCTCTGATTAATTCCCACATTGTTGAGACTTCTTAATGTACAACATGACCCTGGTAGCGAACTGCTGCTTTCGTCCCCAAAGGACAAGCCCCCAAGGGACAAGCAGTAATGCCAAGGCCCTGGTAGTAGATTCCTGCTTTCGCCCCCAAGGGACAGGCAGGAATGACAGGTCATTAAGTGAAACTTACCTTTGGTACTTCGCGTTCGGCGGCTACTTCTATTTCGAAGAAGTCCCGTTGTTTGAAGCTGAACATTCCTGCTATGATGTTCGACGGGAACATCTGGATTTTGTTGTTGAAGAACAGGACCTGGTCGTTGTAGCTCTGCCTTGCGAACGAGATTTTGTTTTCCGTGCTGGTTAGCTCTTCCTGTAGCGCGAGGAAGTTCTGATTTGCCTTCAGGTCGGGATAATTTTCGACGACGAGCATGAATTTGCTCATGGCCGCGCCGAGGAGGCCTTCGGCTTTTGAGGCCTGTGCGGGGCCTTGTGCTCCCATTGCCTGGCTTCTTGCGTTTGTGATGGCTTCAAAGGTTTCCCGTTCGTGCTTCATGTAGCCTTTTGCGGTTTCGAGCAGGTTTGGGATTAGGTCGTGTCGGCGTTTTAGCTGGACGTCGATTTGCGACCACGCGTTTTTGACCTGATTGCGTAGGCGAACCAGTGCGTTGTATATGCCGACGACGGAAATGACGATCAGCAATACAATCGCAATAGGAAGAATTACCGCGAGTAGAATCGATGCGGGCATAGCTTCTCTCCTAAACTACGAGTGTTGACATTGTTTTTTACTATTGTCTTTTTTTGATAATGAGCGCGACGATGAGAAGGATTGCTCCGCCGACACCCATTGCAATTTGCCATGTTGCCAAAGCCAATGGTAGTTGCCATGTTGCCATGATTTTTCTCCTACAAGAATTTAAGTTTCGTTCGGGTTCGTATCCCTTTTTGAGCCGAACATGTCGGCTAATAGTTTCTGTATTTTCGAGTCTTTGTCCAATTGGGCGGTGTTTAGTATATCCTGCAGTTCGCCTTTGTCAAACCATAGGCCGTCGCCTTTTGCGCATTTATCTAACAGCAGGGGTGATTCGGCGAGTGAGACGTTGACTTTTTGCATTTTTTTGAGGCAGATGGGGCATTTTCTGGGTTTTTCGGCGGATTGGGTGTCGATTTTGAAGGATTTGAGGAGTCCGGCGGTGTTTTGGGAGTCACCGAGGAGTTGTTCGAGTTCTCCTGCGTCGAGCCAGACGCCGCTGCAGCCTGTGCAGAAGTCGATTTCGACGTCGGCAAGCTCAAGTGTAATCATCGCATCTTTACAAACCGGACAATCCACAATTCTGCTCCATCAGATACAAGTTTCAAATCATAAGTAATACTACAACAGCCCGGATGGCAAGTCAAGCCGGGATTTGGCATTTATACCGACACGGATTACCGCATGGGCAAGCAAGTTGCCCATCCTACCATGTCCCCGACTGATCGGGACCGAGGCTCTTATCTATATAGACTACCAAAGTCACCCAAAAATTCAATTTTTCCGGCTGTTTGCCGAAAGTTTATTGTGCTGCATTAAGGTGACACTGCGCATGCGCTTGTCAGCGTGGTGGGGCGCTTCTTCCGGTTTTTTTGTAGGTTTCTAATTGTGTTTTTAGTTCATTTACTATTTCGGGGTGTTTGTAGTATAGGTTGGTGGTTTCGCCGGGATCGTTTTTCAGGTTGTAGAGTTGGCCGGGGGCATCGGGGGCGGTGTCGGGCAGGGCGAAGGGGACCATATGCTTTCGCTCGTAGTTGTTTCCTCCGGAACCTTTGTGGTCGAGGTACTTCCAGGGACCTCGGCGGATCGCCAGTTTGAGTTTGTTGGTCTGGTGCAGGGTATACCGGCGGATGGGCTTGTCTTTATTTTGTTTGCCGAGCATTTGGGGCAGGATGTTGTAACTGTCTTCGGCGGCATTGTTGGGTAATTTGGCTCCGGTAACGGCTGCACAGGTGGCCATCACATCGGTGAGGCAGACGGTTTGGTCGGCAGCGCTGCCGGGTTTGATTTTTCCGGGCCAGCGTGCAATGAACGGCACTCGGTGTCCTCCTTCCCACTGGTCGCGTTTCATGCCGCGCCACGGGCGCGCTCCGTCGTGCCGGTAATCTTTGCGCATGTTGATAACGCTTGTGGTTTCGGGGCCGTTATCACTGGAGAACATCACCAATGTATTGTCGGCAAAAGCATTTTTTTCGAGTCCCTTCATTAGTTCGCCGACAACATAATCGAGTTCGAAGATGAAATCGCCGTGGGGGCCGGCATTTGTTTTGCCTTTGAAATCTTTTCCGGGAAAGGACGGAAGATGAACGGCCTGAGTGGAATGAAAGAGGAAGAATGGTTTATCCGGGTTGTTCTTTTTATGGTTTGCCATAAATTCGAGGCTCTTTTTCAGGAACAACATATCGACTTCTTCGAGATTGAAATCCGGTGCGATCATTCCTCTTCGGTTATCCCTTGAATATGGGTGTTTGGGCAGGGGTTTTCGGTCGAGCAATTTAGTCGGGGGCGTGGGAATGCGATCGCCATCGATGAATGCGTAGAGATAGTCGGTGGTGGGGCAGCAGGCGGTTCCAAAGAAATGGTCGAAGCCTCGATGGATGGGAGCGTCAGGGATGGGTTGCGTATAGTCGATTCGTTTTACGCCGTCGAGTCCGTTCTTGTTGATGGGTTGGCCTTGCTTGTCTTTGAAGGTCAGGCCTATATGCCACTTGCCAAAGCATGCTGTTGTGTAACCGCGGGCGCCAAGCATGGCGGGCAGGGTAAGTCGTGACTTCTCGATCAGGCATGGGCCGCCTGCGCCGGTGAATACGCCGGGGAAACCTGTTCGGAAAGCCATTCGTCCGGTCAGGACGCTGTAGCGGGTGGGTGTGCAGACTGTTGAAGGGCTATGCGCGTCGGTGAAGACTATACCTTCACTTGCCAGCTTGTCCAGGTTTGCAGTACGCACCTTCGATTCGGGATTGTAGCAGGAAATATCGCCATACCCGAAGTCATCGGCGAGGATAAAGACGATATTCGGTTTGTCGGCGGTTTTGTTCTCAGCGGCACCGAGCATTTTGTTAGTGCATCCGGAGAAAGAAAATCCTGCAGCGGCTATGCCGAGAGCCTTGAGAAAGTCGCGTCGTGTTTGATAATGCTTCATTTTAGAGTTCCTGAAAGATTTGTTATTCATACCTGAACCTGGATTTCGCATTTAAACGGTTACAGAACATAATGTTCTCCGTACGACGTCGGTAATCTTACCAGAATCGTCTTGGCCTGCCAAGAAGCTTGTTTTTCGTGAAGGGCTGGTGGGCCAGTTTTGTTATGGCCTTAGATAGCGGAAAATTATGAATTTGGCGTCGTCTTTTTTGCCATTGTTGTTGTCGGTAAGCCATGTCTTTAGAAATGCATCTCCGGCTGCAAGGCGGGTCGTGAAAACCGCGGCTGTCGCGCCCGGTTCGACTTTTTTGCGGAGGTCGACATTGCTTATCTTGACCCTGGCGTCCAGGGAACCAAGCGGTTCTTTTTCCGGCGGCCGGCTTTGCACGAGTGAAATTTCGTACTCACCAGAGCGGACCACTTTAACGGCGATCCGGTGGGTATACTCCAGAAGGCTGTGCGAGCAAAGAATCGTCGGGTTCGCCTGGGGTGCTCCGATCACGAGCCGAGAGTATTCGCCAAAGCGCTTCGAGATGTCCTTCCAATACTCATCGTAGAATTGCCGAAGCTCGGTGACAAGGTTGGGGTGGTTTGCAGCGATGTCGCGGCGCTGCTCGGGGTCTGCCTGGATGTCGTAGAGTTCCTGCCCATTGATAAGCCGCCATCGTTCGGTAAGAATCGCGGTGCGGTGCCAACGCTCCGGGTTTTCATTTCTATTGACCGCGACGACCAGCTTGCGCTCCGGCCATTTAACAGGCTTTTGGCGCAGAAGTGGAACGAGGCTCGTGCCGTCGAAACGAATGTTCTCGGTTCCGTTTAGATTGCAGAGATCGATGAGTGTGGGAAAGAGATCGAAGTGTGCAGTGAGTTGTTCGACGTCACGTCCCGGCCGATTGCCAATCTCCTCGCCGGGCCAGTTTATGAAGCATGGGACGCGGTGCCCGCCTTCGTACATTGACTGCTTTGCTCCTCGCATCCCCGCGTTGTAGCCTGATGTTACGAAGCCGTGATACTTCTTGCTGAGTTTGAGGCCGCCGGTTCCTCCGTTGTCGGTCAGGAAAATGAAAATAGTGTTTTTCTCAAGTCCAAAGTCGCGAAGGTGCTTGCGAAGCAAGCCGACGTTTTCGTCGATGTTGGTACACATCCCGTAGTAGCGGGCGCGGGTTTGTGATACGCCTTTTTTCAAAAACGGCTTCGAGTACTTTTCGTCGACTATGTAGGGGGTGTGGGGCGCGTTGGTCGGGATGTACAGGAAGAACGGCCTTTTTCTGTTGTTGGCAATGAACCGCATAGCCTCACGGAACCAGACGTCGGTGCAATAACCTTTGAATTTTTCGGGTTTACCGTTTCGGAAATATGTGTCGTCAAAGTAGTCGTTTCCGGGATAATCGGGGGGGCGTCCTACGCCTCCTGCGTAGTGAACAAGCGCTTCGTCAAAGCCTCGGTTTTCCGGAAGGTATGGGTAGTTGTGGCCGAGGTGCCATTTTCCGAAGATTGCCGTACGGTAACCATTTTTGCGAAAGACGTCGGCCATGGTCACTTCATCACTCCGCAGGATCTGGCGGCCACTGGATGTGTCCCAGACACCTGCACGTGCCGCGTAACGACCTGTTAGGAGTGCGGCTCTGGTCGGCGAGCAGCTTGGATCGACGTGAAAATCAATCAGACGGACGCTCTGGTCATGAAGAGCATCGATGTTTGGCGTCTTCAGGATTGGATGCCCGTGACATGAGAAATCCCCGTACCCCTGGTCATCGGTCATAACAAGAATTACATTCGGGCTGTCTTTTGACTCTTGGCCTCGGGCGAAATTCTTCTCGAAACCTAAAGAGGCTGCGACAGTTGACATTGCACCCAAACCAATACGCCGCAGAAACACACGTCTATTAATCATGGAGTTCTTTCAGGGTCTCCAGTTTGTTGGAGACTGCCGTGTCGAAATTTTCCTTATCCTGCAGTTCTTTCAGTATCTCCAGCTTCCTGGAGACAGCCATATAATAACCACAGGGCATTAGACATACTGACATTATGCACATAGATAGAACTGCCAGATAATTGCCGAGCCACGTCAATAGTAGCAAATAACAAATAGCAAGAAAGAGACAAAAAGACGTCCCAATCAGCGTTCTTCGTTTCTCTTTTTCGCATTCCTCGATAGTTTGCATCGCAAGTTCTCCCAATTATTGATACGCATTCAGTTGCGGCCTTGACAATTTACAATAGTAAGCTGAGATTTTCCATTTAAGCGGTTACAAAACATGATTTCTCTGTACGAGGTCTATAATCTTACCAGATTTTATATGACCCCGGAGAATCATAACCGGCTAATACTTCACTTGACGTTTACACCATTATCGCGCAAGTAGCTTTTTAATTCTGGTATGTCAATCATGTGGAAATGAAATACTGAAGCTGCAAGAAGAATCGTTGCGCCGGCTCCTACCGCTTCAAGGAAATGTTCCATTTTGCCGGCTCCTCCTGATGCTACGATTTGGGCAGAACAGGCACTGGCCATCGCCTTGATAACAGGAAGATCAAATCCGGTTTGGGCGCCGTCACCGGCTTTGCTGGTCGGGAGTATTACAGGGACGCCGAAAGAATCGACTTTTTTCGCCCACTCTACAGCATCACCACCGGTAGGGGTTCGTCCACCGTCGATATAGACTTCGTAACCGGATGGCATCGACTCATTAATATCTACATCTATAGCAACAGTAACCTTTTCCGGGCCGAATTCTGCTATCATTTCCTTGATGATATCGGGTTTTCGAAAAGCCGCACTGCTGGTTGATATCTTATTGGCTCCTGCTTCCAAGACCGCTGCCGCCGAAGCGACATCAGAAATACCACCGCCAACAGTAAACGGAATGGTTGTAACTTCAGCTACGTTCTTGACAACTTCGAGCATCGTTTGTCGATTTTCAATTGTTGCGGTTATATCCAGAAGAGCAATCTCATCGGCTCCCGCCCGGCAATATGCTTTCGCACACTCAACGGGATCGCCTGCATCACGAATTTCGACGAAATGAACACCTTTAACCACCCTGCCATTTTGCATATCAAGACAGGGCATTATGCTGATTTGTTTATCCATTGTTAAGTTCTCCTTTTGCCTAAACACGTATAAAACAATCTTACAGGGCTTAATCAGTCCAATCGTCGCTGATTATAACATTGAAAACCGCCTTTGCAACTTATGTTTGACAACGTGTTTGTTTTGTAGTTTAATCTGCCCCAAGCTACAAACTTGTTACGTTAAAAAATTATATACCAGGAGAATTCAATATGCCAAAACGCAAAGACATCCACAAAGTAATGATTATCGGTTCCGGTCCCATTATTATTGGTCAAGCGTGCGAATTTGATTATTCCGGCACTCAAGCGTGTAAGGCCCTTCGCAATTTGGGGTACGAGATAGTTCTGGTAAATTCAAACCCTGCGACGATTATGACAGACCCGGGGATGGCTGACGTAACCTATATCGAGCCATTGAATTTGCAGACTATGACAAAGATTATCGAAAAGGAAAGGCCGGATGCGCTTTTGCCGAATCTTGGCGGTCAAACGGGACTGAATTTATCTTCAGAACTGGCAAAGGCAGGGGTGCTTAAGAAATACGGCGTAAAAGTAATAGGGATACAGATCGATGCTATAGAGCGCGGCGAAGACAGGATCGAATTCAAAAAGACAATGGCCAGCTTAGGCATTGAAATGCCAAAGAGTGAGCCTGCGTTCAGTGTTGAAGAGGCCGAGAAAATAGCCAAAGATCTTGGCTATCCTGTAGTAATTCGTCCCGCTTATACTATGGGAGGAACCGGGGGAGGTCTGGTCTATAATGTTGACGAACTGAAAATTATTGCCGCCAGAGGCCTCTCGGCCAGCCTGGTCAACCAGATACTGGTAGAAGAATCTGTTCTCGGATGGGAAGAGTTGGAACTGGAAGTTGTCAGGGACGCTAAGAACCAAAAAATAACCGTTTGTTTCATCGAAAATGTCGATGCTATGGGAGTTCATACCGGCGATTCATACTGCACCGCACCGATGTTGACTATTGATAAAAAATTGCAACAGAAACTTCAGAAATACTCTTACGATATTGTTGATGCGATCGGCGTTATAGGCGGTACAAATACACAATTCGCTCACGATCCCAAAACCGGCCGAGTGGTTGTAATTGAGATCAATCCCAGGACGTCACGCTCATCAGCTCTGGCCTCAAAGGCTACGGGATTTCCTATTGCGTTGGTATCTTCGTTGTTGGCCGGCGGTCTTACGCTCGATGAGATTCCGTACTGGCGGGACGGCACACTCGAAAAATACACTCCTTCCGGTGAGTATGTTGTGGTTAAGTTCGCCCGCTGGGCATTTGAGAAGTTCAAAGGCTCCCAAGACAAACTCGGCACACAAATGCGGGCCGTCGGTGAAGTGATGAGCATCGGCAAAAACTATAAGGAGGCTTTCCTTAAAGCCATTCGTTCTTTGGAAAGCGGCAGATATGGTCTGGGTTTTGCAAAGAACTTCAATAAGCTCAGCCTCGAGGACTTGATGACACTTGTCAGCACTGCAACCAGCGAACGCCAGTTTATTATGTATGAAGCGATTCGCAAGGGAGCAACCGTCGAAAAACTGCATGAAAGAACACACATTAAAGCGTGGTTTATCGAACAGATGGTCGAATTGGTGGAACTTGAAGAAAAGCTGTTGAAATATAAAGGCAAATCAATTCCTGACGACCTTTTGAAACAAGCGAAAAAAGACGGTTTTGCCGATCGCTATCTTGGACAGATTCTCGGAGTCGGCGAAGATGAGATTCGCAAGCAGAGGATAAAGCTTGGCGTTGTCGAAGGATGGGAGCCGGTAGCGGTCAGCGGCGTAGAAGATGCGGCTTATTATTTCTCGACGTACAATGCACCTGACAAGGTCGGGGTAACCAATAACCGTAAGATCATGATTCTTGGCGGTGGCCCGAACAGAATCGGGCAGGGTATCGAATTCGACTATTGCTGTGTACATGCCGCTTTCACACTGCGGGATGAGGGAATGGAAACGATAATGGTCAACTGTAATCCTGAGACTGTTTCTACGGACTACGATACTTCGGATAAGCTGTATTTCGAGCCGCTGACAGTAGAAGATGTTTTGAGTATCTACGAAAAGGAAAAACCCGAAGGGGTTATTGTGCAGTTTGGCGGGCAAACCCCGTTGAATATTGCCCGACAACTCGAAGACGCCGGCGTCAAAATAATAGGCACCTCTCCGGAGACAATTGATTTAGCCGAAGACCGTGACCGATTCCGGGCAATAATGGAAGAACTCAAGATTCCAATGTCTGAATCCGGTATGGCCAGCAATCTTGACCAGGCACTGAAAATCGCCGAGCGAATCGGCTATCCCTTAATGGTACGGCCATCATACGTTCTTGGCGGTCGCGGAATGGAAGTTGTTCACGATGAAGAAATGCTGCGTGAGTATGTAGCCGCCGCCGTGGAAGTGACACCGGAAAGGCCGATTCTGATAGACAAGTTCCTCGTTAATGCAATTGAGGCTGAGGCTGACGCCATCGCAGACGGAACTGACGCTTTTGTTCCCGCGGTTATGGAACACATCGAGCTTGCAGGCGTACATTCCGGCGATTCGGCCTGCGTTATACCGCCGGTTTCGATAGCGCAAAAACACATTGATACCATTTGTGAATATACCAGGAAGATAGCAATCGAACTGAAGGTTGTCGGCCTGATGAATATGCAGTACGCAATCGCAGAAGACACGGTCTATGTTCTGGAAGCCAATCCGCGGGCATCGAGAACTGTGCCGTTGGTCTCAAAGGTCTGCGGAATATCAATGGCAAGAGCAGCAACACAAATTATGCTCGGTAAAAAACTCGCTGACTTAAACCTGGAGCACAAGCAGATACCTCACTTCGGTGTCAAGGAAGCTGTATTCCCATTCAATATGTTCCAGGAAGTTGACCCATTGCTCGGGCCTGAGATGCGTTCTACGGGTGAAGTATTGGGATTGGCGGATTCTTTCGGCCTGGCTTTCTTCAAGGCTCAGGAGGCCACACAACAAGTACTGCCTTCAAAGGGAACGGTTCTGATAACCGTTGCCGACCCTGACAAAACATCGATTGCCGATACCGCAGAGATATTCAGCAAACTTGGCTTTAAGATTCTGTCAACAGAAGGAACGCTCAAATATCTGACCGAAAAAGGCATAAAGGCCGAGCACGTTCTTAAAGTGCATGAAGGCAGGCCGAATATTGTCGATGCGATTAAAAACAAAGAGATTCAGTTGGTAGTAAACACTCCCGTAGGCAAGCGAAGTCAACATGACGATTCTTACATTAGAAAAGCTGCTATCAAGTATAAAGTGCCATACATAACTACAGCAACCGCTGCTGCTGCTACCGCAAAAGGCATTGCCGCAAGACAAGGTAAGGAGTACATTGTAAAATCTCTTCAAGACTATCATGCCGATCTTGTGTAATGTGTAATAGCTGTTACTTATTCTGACGGACCGTGTACACATTCTTTGTGTGGAAAAACGGAGCAGAATAGCAGATGCGAGAAATGAAGGCCTGTCTTTTATGCGGGCGAGACGGGGGGTAAGAAAAAGGGCCGCGAGTTTTTATGCTCGCGACCCGTTGGTTTCTACTGTGAACTATTGTAAGCGGCTAATTGCCGGTCTTTACGTCATCGATTCTGTAGGTGACTTTCTGCAAGGGCTCTTCGGTGTTGCGGATGTCTCGTCTGGCTCGTCTCCCGGGTTTGTTGCGATACTTACCCGTACGGAAGGAAAGGGCGTAGACTATTGACGAAGGCTCGGCAAACGCTGCGTCTTTAACGACTTCGCGGCCGTTGACGGCAACAGTGTACTTACTTGTTGTGCAATCGGCATTGATCTTAAAATTGATCCATTGGTCGGCCTTGGTGACATAGTCGTTGAGGATGATTCGCACCGGGCGCTTAGCCAATTTACCGAGCAATTCGATTTCGAGCGTGCCGCGATCAGTCTGGGCGGCGGCAACGCGGAAACTTGCAGTGACGGTCTTGCTCTGCGGGAAGCAACGTATCACACGGGAATAGTCGACAGGTTCACTATCTTCGAGCTGCAGGTAATGATTACGGCCCTTTGCGGCGATAGTGACCGGCGCCCATGTGGGACTATAAGTATTCCACTCGGGAACTCTCGGGCCGGTTGCGATGTTGTCGAAATTGTCGTTGGCATGTTTTCCTTCAGGGACAACCGGAAGCGGAATCCTGCTTGCCCAGATATCCTCTTTGCTCAGGCTGTAGAACGTCCAGATGCAGTCTTTTTCATTTCGCGAGTGGTCTGTGCCCCATTCAGTTAATCCGCGCAGATACTGCGGACCTAATGGTTTGGCTCTGCCTTCGTATCGCTGCGGGGGGACCTCGCCGTGAACCACACGCATATTGTCAAAGGTAATACCATCATCACTTGCCGTAATTGCCATCGGATAGCGATCATCGTCTTGCGGGATGTAGACCATGGCGTGGCGACCGTCGGGCGTTGCCTGTGCCCAGGTTTTTCCGCCTCCGCCTTTGATTCCCGGTGGAATTGTCGGGAACGACCAGGTCTCACCCTCATCTCTCGATATTGACGCCCAGCCCATTTTACAGTTGGCAACCAGCACACCGTCGGTGCGGTGGTAGAAATTCATGCCTTTACCGAAGATCCAAAGGTCGCCGCCGATCGAGGGTATCCTGCCGCCGGGCCAGTTTTTGGGATCGTGCCATTTTATTCTCTTGTCACCGAGCAGTATGCCGTAGTCGGCCTGTTCGAGCAGGGGCTTATTGTTGAGCGTTTCGCGACAGGCCTGCAGGAAACCGGCGTCTTTGCTTTCAGTATAGGCTGGCGGATGTCCCGGTGCCGGTTTGATAAGCGTATAGATTTTGCCTAACTTGTGGTCGGCTGTGATCTCGCGACAATACAACCTGATCTTCCTGTCTTCAGCGACATTGTCTGTCTCATACCAGCCGGATGCAAAGACCAGCATTCGGTCGTTGGTTGATTTGTAGAAATAGAAACGCGAGTTATAAGCCTTGTTGAAAGGATAAAGATCTTTCGGCGGCGTCCAGTTGAAACCGTCATCGCTTGTTGCGTAAACAAGGCGGACTGGCGGGTTGTCCTCGCCGACGTGGGTCATGTCCCAGATGCCGTAAAGCTTACCCTTCCATTCGCCCAGGCCGACATGGTGCTGATAGGTCCAGCCTTTTTCGTTTTCAGTTCCTGCGGGAAAAGCCGGCGGATGCTTACGGTTGGCACGGCTGACCTGGATGTTTTGCACGCCCGGTGAATACATGAGCTTGCCGTCTGAGGCTGTTTTGTCCGGGAGAGGCTCGCCTACATAGTACAGAGGAAGTTCGTCACTGCCCGGTACGGCGGGGGCGCTCGGTGTGGTGCTCCTGACAGGTGGGGTAAGATCCTTTAGTTTTTGGCCATTGACTTCCTTTTCGAGAATCTTCCCGTTATTTTCGATCTTCAACTCGATCTCTTCGCCAAGGCCTGCAGCCTTGATCTCGTAGAAAACCTTTCCATACTCGCTCATTTTTTTGATGTTGTCCGGGGTTGAATTGTCAAGATGCTTCTTCATCGTAGCAATTACCGCCGCGGGAACATCCTGCAAACGAACTTCCTCATCTTTTTGATAAACAGTTCCGTCGGCGCCGACCTCCAACTGAAACTCCATACCGTCGGCCGTATCGCCATTGATCTCGTACACCGGTATCTCATCGAACTCCCCGTCCTCGATGTCGTCGATACTCGCACCCGGAAATTCACGTTTCACCACTTCCTGCACTGCGGCAGGAAGTCGCGATAACGAAATACCTAAGGTCTGTTGAGACAATCCCAGCAGACAAACCACAAATAACATTAACAAAACCATACTTGCTCTCTTCATGTCAAAGCCCTTTCTCTTACTTTTCAGTTACCAAACAGTTTGAACCGCCTGTATTTAAACAGGGTCCGCTACTATAAGGAATGACGCGCCAAACCTTGGTTTTTATGCGATATTTCCCGGATGACGTCATAAATTTCTCGAATGACGTGATAATTGGTGCGATTTATCGCACCCTACCTAACTCTATATTATCAAAATCTCGGTTTATTGCACGGATTTGCTTGAGAAATGCGGGTTGGCGGGAGTATTTGGGGGGGCGGTTTTTGGGCAAATATTAGTTCTTGACGGTTGGGGGTGATTGTTGATAATTTGCGGGTTATTATCAAATTAAGGCTTTGAGGTGCAGGACTATGATAGTTGACTGCCATACGCATGTAGGGTTTGCCGGCGACGACAGCGTCAGTTCGGCTCATTTGGCTGCTTCCGAGACGGTGGACGCCTGTATAGTATTGGCGACGAGCGAGGGGCCCAGCGGGGATGTGAATAAGGCGTTGTCGGAGTATGTGGGCAAATACAAGAAGAAGATGGTGGGTTTTGCCTTAGTTGATCCGCCGAATGATAAGGCGGGGGCCAAGTATGTGTCTTCTCTGCGGGATAAATCAGGGCTCAAGGGGGCGGTTCTTTATTGCTCCAAGTTTGGGTTTCATCCGGCTCACAGTGCGGCGATGCGGTTCTACGAGTGTGCACAAGAGCTTGGTATGCCGGTATTCTTTCATAATAGCGGGATCGCGCTTGATCGTGAGGCGGTGCTGGAATACGCTCAGCCGTTTTTGCTTGATGAGGTTGCGAGGGAGTTTGGTGATTTGAAGATTGTGATTGGTACGATGGGCGAGCCTTTTGTCGAGCAGACGCTTTCGATGGTCGCCAAGCATGAAAATGTTTATGCTGATTTGACTATGAAGCCGAGCAATGTGTGGCAGGTTTATAATTTAGTGGTTTCTGCGCACGAACATGGGGTGATGGATAAGCTTTTGTTCGGAAGTGGTTTTCCGGCGGGGAAAGCCGGGGAGTGCATCGAGACGCTTCTTGGCTTCAATAAGCTTCTGGCTGATACGAATCTGCCGACTGTTCCGCGCGATAACATCAGGAGTATTATCGAGCGGGACAGTCTTGAGCTGTTGGGGATTGAGGAAGAGGCAGAGAGCGAATGATCGTGTGCAGACGGCAGGGGCAGGGATTTTATTGTTGCAGTGTATTTGCAGGGAGATAGTCGCCCGTGCCTGAGATGCTTGAAGAGCAGAGGGAAAGCTGGGGGACGCGCGGGGGATTTATTCTTGCTGCGGTTGGTTCTGCGGTGGGTCTGGGCAATCTTTGGGGATTTCCTTACAAGCTTTACAGCTACGGCGGCGGGGCGTTTTTGATCCCGTACATTCTTGCGCTGTTCTTGATTGGTATTCCGCTGTTGATTCTGGAGTTCAGCTTAGGGCACTTTACTCAGCGTGCTGCTCCTGATGCGTTTAAGCGTGGGCATAAGCGTTTCGAGATTGTCGGGTGGTGGGGGATTGTTCTTGGTTTTGTGATAGTTACTTATTATCCGGTGATTTTGGCTTATTGCTTTAGTTTTTTGGGTTACAGTATTGTCGGTATGTTTAATGGCGGTGATCTGCCGTGGGCGGGTCAGGGCGTAAGCGGCGTGGCGAAGGCCAATGATTTCTTTTTCAAGGCGTATCTCGGCCATCAGGAGGGTACGGCGCTGGGCGGTATTCGGTGGAATATTGTTATGCCGTTGTTGCTGGCGTGGGTGTCGATGTACTTTTGCATATTCCGCGGCGTCAAGATGGTCGGTAAGATTGTCTGGCTGACGGTTCCGCTGCCGTGGCTGATGCTGCTGATTCTCGCGGTGCGTGGTATGACTTTGGAGGGGAGTATGCAGGGCTTGGCTTATTTTCTCGATCCTGTCTGGTCGGAGCTTGCCAAGCCTGTTACTTGGCGTTATGCGTTCGGGCAGGTTTTCTTTTCGCTGAGCCTGGCGTTCGGGGTAATGCTTACGTATGCGAGCTTTCTTCATCGCAAGAGCGATTTGAATAATAACGCCGTGATAATAGGATTGGCGGATTTTGCGACGAGTTTTGTTGCGGGTCTGGCGGTTTTCGCTACTTTGGGCGGGATGGCATTTGTGACTCAGCAGGCGGGCAATCCTGTTTCGGTTGCTAATGTCGCCCAGGACGGACCTTCGCTGGCGTTTGTGGCGTTTCCTTATGCGTTGGCGCAGTTGCCTTATTCGGCGTACTTCAGCTTCATATTTTTCTTTGCGCTTGTTACTTTGGGGATTGACTCGGCTTTTTCGATAACCGAATCGGTTCTTGCGAGTATTGTGGATAAGACGGGTTGGCGGCGAGCTAAGGTTCTGCCGGTGATGAGCCTAATTGGGCTTGGTTTTGGTTTTGTTTATGTGACAAGGGGTGGGCTGAACTGGTTGGGGACTGTTGACGGTTTTGTGAACGGGACGTGGGGGATAGCGTTTCTTGGCTTGTTGGAGTGTGTGGTTTTGGGCTGGCTCTGGCGGATCGATACTTTGCGTCGTCATGCCAACAGCAGGAGCGACTGGGCGTTGGGGAAATGGTGGGATTACCTGATTCGGGTGATAATTCCGGTGGTGCTCGGGACGCTTTTCTTCTGGCAGCTTTTTGATGACATCAAGGGCGAGAGTGGTTTTTTGCGTACACCTGGCGGTGAGTGGATAGTATCGAACTGTGTTGGGCTTGGCGTGGTGGGTTTGGCGCCGGTATTGGCGGTTATTTTCAGCTTAATGAAGGGCTGTAGAAATGAGGAGGGGCCTGAGAATAAGGAGCAAGGCCTGGCGGTCGGCGGCAGAGTGGGTGGTTTTGCTGCGTTTTTGATTTCGCTGCTTCCGGCATGTTTGCTGATTGGGGTGCTTGTTGTGCGGACGCCTGATGTTGTGATCGACAGAATGGTTGACAACGCCGTTCTCTGGTGTCTTTTGGTTGGGGGGATTGTTGGGATATTGCTGAGCAACTACATTCTCGAAAAGCACAATACGCAGACGAGCCAGGCGTCGTGGTTCGGGCGATGGGCGGGCATAATTTCGACGATGGATGTCAGTGCGTTCATAGCGATACTGTTGTTTCACCTGACGCGGACTGTCGCCGACGTAAAGGAGCCGCCTATTCGCGACAAGCTCAGCGGGGTTTCGTATGTAATCCTCGGTGTGGTGTTTTTGATTATAGTGGGTGGATTAGGGTGGTGTTTCTATAAGGCTTTGGCAGCGGCCGGCAGAAGCGCCGAACCACAATCGCCGGACGAAGTCGGGGACAATGCCGGCGACGCTTCAGTTGACTGAGCAATTCGTAGTCGGCGTTTTACTTGAAGCCTTCAACGCCTTTTTCGGTGTATTTTTGACAGGCCTTTTCAAGGTCGACGCCGTTTATGTTTGCGAGTGTACACAGCCATGCCAGGACGTCTGCGAATTCTTCGGTCTTGTTATCCTGGTCATCACCTGCGAGAGCAGTAGCGAGTTCTCCGACTTCCTCTATGAACCACATAAAGGTCGCAGGCGTCCCTCGCTGCTGATCTCGTTGCAGGTATTTTTCTTCAATTACCTTCTGGAATTGGCTGATATTCATTCTTTGTCGAATATATCAGCTATTTTTTCATCAGGTCTGAAACTTTGGCCTTGTTAAAGACGGCCTTGGCCTGTGCGATTGCTTTTGTATAGGACGCTTCGACGCGTTTGGCGAATTTTTCATTCTTTGCATGGTCGGCCAGGTGCAGTGAGCTGACCATTGGTCCGTCGACAGCTTCGATGACCTGGAGCAGTGTGATCTTGGTTGCGGGTTTTCCGAGTGAGAATCCGCCTCTTGGTCCTCTTTTGCTTCTGAGGATGTTTGCTTTTACCAGTTGTTGTAGTATTTTGAGCAGGTACTCAAGCGGGATATTATACTTTTTGGAAATATCCTGAGAGAGTATGATGCCTTTTTTCTGGTTCTGTGCGAGATAGCCTACAGCCAGCAATGCGTAACCTGTTGATCTACTGATTTTCATTTTGATCTCCTTTTTAAGTAGTGTCCTAATGAACTAATATTTCTTTTATTCGATTTGGGCTCCAAGCCCCCATGTACCTTGCGTTCTGAACTTCGCGGGTGTGGCGATCAGAATGTGCAAATGTTCCAGCCGCACGTTGCACAATATGCATTGTCTATAATTAATTCCACAGAGCAAGTAATTTTTTGAAGAAAATTAATAAAATTCACCAAAAAACTTATGCCCTGCGGTATTTGTTATTGTGCGAGTTTTCCTGTCTTTTAATTCGCAAAATTCACAAAGCACTAAAATTTATCTAAAAATCCGTTATTTGCAAGCGTTTTTTAGTAAAAAAGCGAAAAATTCCAAAAATTCGACGGAAACAGCAAAAAGATTGACACAGGAGTTGTTCTGGCATAAAATTTTTGTTTTACGATTATTTTTTTGCTCATTCGAATAATGATTCGGCTGTTGGCAAAAGCTCAGGTCTGGCAACAGACGGGCCGGGCAGGGGCTTTGCGAAGCTGTGCATTAACCGGATGAATCTGTTTTATGGAGTCAGTTATGGGATCGATGAAGCCAAGGATAAGTGTCGAGTACGCAGAGAACGCCACAATAGTTACTTTGACTGACGAGAAGATTCTTGAGGAAGGGGATATTCGGGCTCTTGGCGAGTCGATAATGTTGGTCATTGACGGCGCCGGTGGTGTGAACCTGATTCTCGATTTTCGTAACGTCCGATTTTTGTCTTCCGCAGTATTAGGACTATTAATCCGTGTGAGCAAAAAAATTTATGAGGGAGAAGGGCGATTAGGGCTCTGTAATATAGACGCGAAGATTCACGAAATATTCAAGATAACCCGCCTGACGAAGATTTTCGATATATATGCTGATGTAGAAAGTGCAGTGGAAGGCCTGACAGGGTCCGATTAATCGAATCGGTATGTCTCGGGGCGTTGTTTATGCGCAGCCGGGATGGCTTAGGTGATTCGTTGCATTCTTGTTTTATTTGAAAGATCGGGCGGTATTAGGGAAAGGTAAGGTTTTGCGAGGACTTGAGTTGATGTCTACCGAGGGACAAATCAGCGGCTCATTTGAGGTCAAGAGCAAGTCCTCGAGTGTGAACGTGGTTTGTGAGAAGGTCCTTGGGCAGTTGGAAGCGAATTCGTTCAGTCAGCCGGATATTTTCGCGATCCACCTTGCTTTGGAAGAGGCGTTTATTAATGCTATCAAGCATGGCAACAAGATGGATTCAAATAAAAAGGTCAAGATTGATTATGCTATCAGCCCCGATAGTGTCGAAATATGTCTGACTGATGAGGGTGAGGGATTCGATCCCGAGGAGGTTCCTGATCCTCGTTTCGGGAAGAATGTTTACCGGACAGGAGGCAGGGGGACGTTGCTGATGTATTCGTATATGGATGTGATTGAGTATAATAAGCGGGGCAACCGTGTTCGTATGGTCAGATACAGGGAGAAACCGGCGTTGTTTTAGGTGGGCCGGCATGGTCAGGGGGCAATTATTTGCCGCAGAATAACAGGATGTTCGTAAGTTTATGACAGGTAAGGGAATGATGGCAAAAAATTTGGTAAGACTGTGTGTTATCTGGGCCAGTGTGTTTGTATTGGGCGGCTGTATTTATAAAGATGTTGCGATGCCTGAGATCGTGACTGCTGAGAATCCCGGCGCCAATCTAATCAAACCGCCGGTTGTAACAACGATAAGCAGGCGACCGGACGTCCGCACCAGCAATATGCCTCGTGGGTGGGTTCCGCCGTCCGGGGTTGAGAATAAGAAGCGATGGCAGGGGATTGTGCTTCATCATTCGGCGACTGCATACGGCAGTGCCGCGCATGAGCACGAATATCACAAGTCTTTGGGCTGGGATGGTTTAGGCTATCATTTTGTCATTAATAATGGTGTGTTCAGGAATAATACCGGGCGCAGCGACGGTCTGGTGGAGGTTGGGTATCGCTGGAGGAGCCAGCAGAAGGGTTCGCATTGCCGTGTGAACGGCGACGGGAGCAATTACTATAACCGGCATACAATCGGCATTTGCCTGATAGGCAATTTCGAGAGGACTCGGCCTACGGAGCGACAGTGGCGGTCGTTAGTGAAGCTGGTTCGTTTTCTTCAGAAACGATATAACATTCCCACGAGCGAGATCAAGGGGCATCGTGATATAAAACCGACGGATTGTCCCGGAAAGAACTTCGTGTTCTGGGAGTTTAAGCGGCGTCTTAGTGGTTGATGGGGGGGTGCCTGAGTCGGATCGCGGGGTCCTATAAAGGCGAGGGTGAATCTGGTTGGGGCGTTTTCCCGGCAAATACTGCAACTAATTGTTGAAGCGGGCAAGTCTGCGCTCAATTCTACCGAAAGCGGGTTTTAGATACGTAGTTTTATTGATTTTGCAGAAGTCTTTTGGTGCAATAGCAAGGAGCGTAGGAAATGGAGATGTACGACTCACTTTTTTCGCCGAGCTGTGTTTTGAATGAGCAGTTAGCCCGGCAGATCTTTGACATCCTTCCAGATCGTGGCCCTGTTATGGTCATTATCGACAGGGACAGTCATATCTGGCCTAGTGACACGGAAAGATTCTCGAAGTTCGGTATCAACGAGTCGTTTCTGCAGGATCTGTGCGCCCAGATCGACGATGGAGCCGAGCCTGTCGTGACGCACGTGAATGATTGCAGCATAATAGGCGGGCAGTTGAGTACTGAGCGGACGAATTGCGGGTACGTGATAGTTGTTCTTCCGCAATACAGTCCTGAATCTGCGCTTATAAACGTCGATTTGATTGAAATCGTTCTGAATCAAATTTGCCTCATAGCGAAGCTTATCGAGAAGAATGCTTTGCTTTATGAACTTCAACTCAAGCAGTTCAACTCATACAGCCAGGGCGGCGGGAGCACTGGCTGAGGCCATTGCTGGTTTGCACGCCTGAGGTTCACCGCACGGGCAAACAAGTTGCCCATTCTACCAGAGCGATAGCCGGTTATACCTACCAGAGTTGGTATATGCGCTGAAACGGCAGGGTTAATATGACTTTCAGTGGGTTCGCAGGCTGGCTGGAACGGCTTAGTTCTTCCGGGGCGGATTGTAAAAAAGTGGGGATAGGCTATTGACATGGCGGTGAAAATGGCAATAATTCTCCAAACAATGGCACTTATTGATACGTAAAGTAGGTTCGTAGATAGTGCCTTAAGGACCGAATTTGCGGTTTGAGTTGAAAAAGTGGGGGGTATAATAGTGTTTGCTGAAAGATTCAGGTGGTTAGGAATATGATAAGTGTAAAAGAGCTTCGCAGGCGATTCGGGTCGATTATCGCGGTTGACGGGATATCTTTTGAGGCAAAGCAGGGCGATGTTTTGGGCTTTTTAGGGCCCAACGGGGCCGGGAAGACAACGGCTATGCGGATGTTGGCGTGCTTTTTGGCGCCCGATGGGGGGACCGCTACGGTTTGCGGGCACGATATCGTGCAAACGCCTATTAAGGTTCGTCAGTCGTTAGGGTATCTGGCCGAACATGCGCCGGCTTACGGGGAGATGACGGTTGGGTCATTTCTGAATTTTATCTGCGATGCACGGCAGATTGAGGGCGAGAAGCAGAAGAAGGCCATCGATCGGGTGGTCGGGCTTTCTTCGATCGAGTCGGTTTATCATCAGACGGTCGAGACGCTCTCGAAGGGCTATCTGCGGCGTGTGGGGCTGGCGCAGGCGTTGATTCATGATCCTCCTGTTCTGATTCTGGATGAGCCGACCGATGGTCTTGATCCTAATCAGAAATATGAGGTGCGTAAGCTTATCAAGAAAATGGCTAAGGACAAGTGTATTGTTATATCGACACATATTCTTGAAGAGGTCGAAGCGATTTGTACGCGGACGATTATAATTGACAGGGGTAAGATTCTTGTCGACTCGACGCCGAATGAGCTTAAGGAAAAACATAATGCGAGTCTTGACGAAGTTTTCCGCAAGATTACGGGAAAGAAGAAAAGCGCATGACGGCCGACTGATATCGGGCGGCAGATGATAGTGATATGCACAGCTAGTTTTAATTTCCAGGAGTTTATTAGATGAATGGTTTTTGGGCAGTATGCAAGAGAGAGTTGAAGGGTTATTTTGCAACGCCTGTGGCCTACGTTTTCTTGGTGATATTCCTGTTTTTCTCGGGGTATCTGACATTTAAGCGCGGGTTCTTCGAGGCGGGGCAGGCGGACATGTATTTGTTCTTTGCGAATTTGCCGCTGTTGTTTGTTTTTATGGTGCCGTCGACGGCGATGCGTCTTTGGTCGGAGGAACGGCGAAGCGGCTCGATCGAGCTTTTGATGAGTCTGCCGATTACGGTGACACAGGCCGTGCTGGGAAAGTTTGTGGCGGCGTGGTGCTTTATCGGGATAGCTTTGGCGCTGACTTTTCCGATGCCCCTTACGGTTTGCTATCTTGGCGAGCCCGATGTGGGGCTTATTGTGACCGGTTATATAGGCAGCTTTTTGATGGCGGGTGGATTTCTGGCTGTCGGCTGTTTCTTTTCTGCGCTGAGCAAGAGCCAGGTGATCAGCTTTATTTTAGCGGTGGTTGCGTGTGCGGTGCTGGTTTATGCGGGTATGCCGACGACGCTGAATTATCTGTCGGCTTTTGTGCCGGCGGGTATGTTGGGGGCGATTGAGAGTGCGAGTTTACAGTCGCATTTCGAATCTCTCCAGAAAGGTGTTATTGAATTCAAGGACCTGGCATACTTTGTACTGCTGATCGGCGCCTGGGTTGCAGGGTGCTGTATTGTATTGGATGAAAGGAAGGCGAGCTAATGGGTAGGTCGGTTCGAGCAATTATTGCGGTGATTTTGGTCGGCGTTATTGCGTTTAGCGCAATCAGTATATGCCAGAATTCAGGGAAGGGTTTGAAGCTGGATATCACCGAGCAGCGGCTTTATACGCTTTCGGACGGGACGCGGGCGATAGTGGGCAAGCTGAATCAGCCTTTGAAAATGCGGCTGTACTATACGAGGACGGCTGCGAGGAAGGGGCCGGACCAGATTCGGTTTTATAATAACTACTACTATTTTGTGCAGACCTTGTTAGAAGAATACGCAGATGCGGCCAAGGGGATGATAAACCTGGAGGTAATTGATCCTCGGCCTTTCTCCGACGAAGAAGAGGAGGCTCTGCGATACGGGTTGCGACGTTTTCCCATAACCGAGGAAGAGAATTTTTTCTTCGGTCTTGTTCTTCAGACTCAGTTCGGGGTGGTCAAGACGATACCGTTTTTCTCGCCGAATCGGCAGAGCTTTGTGGAATACGACATCAGCCATTTGATTGATACGGCGGTGACACGCCAGAAGAAGCGGATCGGAATTCTCAGTTCGCTTGCCGTGATGGGCGACGATGTTACCGGGTATATGGCCCGGATGATGCAGATGCAGGGTAAGCGGCCGAAGCCGGCGTGGGGCTTTGTGGATCATTTGCGGCAGCAGTACGAGGTCAGCAAGGTTGAGACGAACACGGCGGATATCAATGACGTCGATATTCTGTTGGTGATTCACCCGAAGAAGCTCGAAGAGAAGACGCAGTTTGCAATCGATCAGTTTGTTTTGAAGGGCGGCAGGGCGATAGTGTGTGTTGACCCGCGTTGTTTTATGGATAATCCTCAGCGTCCTCCGGGTCAGATGATGGGCGGCGACGATCCGTCGTCGAATCTGAGCCAACTGATGCAGACCTGGGGGGTCGAAATGGGCGACGGTGAGTTTGCCGGCGACCGTGAGCTTGCGATGCTTGCGCAGGTGGAGCAGAACCAGGGGCTCAAGAAACTGATAGGATATTTGAATCTTGGGCGCGACAGCGTCAATACTGAAAGTGTTATCACTGCGAATTTGAACCAGGTCAGGGTGTTCTTTGCCGGCGGTTTGCGCAAAGCGGCGACGACTGGCGAAAACGGAGTGGCGAGCGAGAATGAGATTGTTCCGCTCCTGCAGACGACGAACCGTGGTAATTTGTGGCGCGTTGAGGGGCCGTGGGACTGGATCAGGATAGTTCCTGAGAAGTTTATGCGTTATTTCCAGGACGGCACCGAGCCCGTTGTTATCTCTTACCTGGTCAAGGGTAAATTCAAATCCGCTTTTCCCGGCGGGATTGTACTTCCAGCGGAGCCGAGCGAGGGCAAGGACGGCGCAGAAGGTCCCAGGCCTGAGAAGGGGCCGAAGAGGCTTACGGGTCTGGAGGAAGCGTCGACGGGGTGTGCGGTTGTGGTGATTTCGGATGTCGATTTTATCAGCGATATGGTCGCGTATACGGATACGATGTTCGGGATGAAGATGCCGGTTGGTAATAACAGCGATCTGTTGCTCAATGCAATCGATGAGTTGAGCGGGTCGAATGAGTTGATAGGCGTGCGGTCGCGCGGTAATTTCCAGCGGCCTTTTGTTGTGGTTGATGAGATCAGGGCTGAGGCTGAGAAGGCCACTGCCGAGGAGATAGCGAGCAAGAATGCGGATATTGCCGTGCTGCAACAGGAACTTGACGCGATAGTAGCTTCCGCGAAAAAGGGCGATGAGGGTATCATCGCCGCTTCGATCATGGCAAAGCGCAGGGAGGCGGAACTGAAAGTGCACAAGGCGAAAGCGGAACTGCGAGATGTGGACAGACAGCGGTTCGAGAAGATCGAACAGTTGGGTAGTATGCTTCGAAACGTGAATGTTCTTGCGGCGCCAGGTGCGATATTGTTGGCGGCAATTGTTCTGAGTATGCGTCGAAGGCTTCTTCGGAGGCGGTATGTCAGCCATGCCAGTGATGCCTGAGAGGGCAGGGTTTTTTTGTTTGTTTTTTCCCGGAGTCAGTAATGAGTGACAAGAAGCTTGCGGTTTTGGGTGTTGTTGCAGTTATAATGGTTTGTTTAGCGGTGCTGCAGACTCGTTTGAGTCGCGCGCCGAGCAGGAAGGCTTTTGCCGGTTCGCACTTGATTCAGGGCCTTGATCCGGACTCGATTACGAGTATTGCGATTGGCATGGGCAACAACGCCGTGCGGCTTGTTCGAGTGGGCAATCGTTTTATTGTGAGCAACAAGGATAACTATCCCGCCGAGACCAAGAAGATCAACGACCTTATTACCTCGTGTATGGATGTTCGGACGACCGAGTTGATAACGAGCGATTCGACGAATTACGCCGACCTCGAGGTGAGCGAGACCAATGCCAAGGGTTTGGTGAAGTTCCTTGGCGCCGACGGGAAGGTCATTACCGGGGTAGTGGTCGGCAAAACCGATTCGCAGACGAACAGCACTTACATTCGATCTGTTTCCGGGCAAGAAGTTTATACGACGTCAAATCCGCCGAGTGTTAAGAGCACCGCCCTGGATTATGTTGACAAGGAGATTGTCAATATAGAGCGTGAGAAGGTGGCGCTGGCAATTATAACGAGTCCGACGGGCAGTTACACTTTGCGAATCGGTGACAGCAACGAGGGCGAAGTTGTTCTGGTGGATTTGCCCGAAGGCAAGAAGCTCAAGGACAGTGACGCCAAGGACGTTCTTGGTGCATTGTCTTATCTTTCGTTCGAGGATGTTTATAAGGAATCTTCGGGGATGGCGGCGTTGATATTCGACAGCACGTATGTGGCTGAGACGACGGATACGACTTTGTATACTTTTGAACTCGCCGAGGCCGACGGCAAGACTTATGTCAGATGCAGCGCGGCTTATCCTAAGATCCTGGAATTAGACAAGGGCGACATGGAGGGCTCCGAGGCGAAATACCTTGCGCGTGACGATGCGATTATTTTCACTGCCAGGCACGCCGGCTGGGTCTACGAAGTTTCCGAGTGGAAGGCGAAGAACCTTGCAAAGAAACTGGACGATCTTGTCGAAGATATAGAAACGGAAACGGCGTCCGACGCTAACGATGCAAGTGCTGCAGGGGCGACGGAAGAGGTTGGTGCGAAGGTCGGAGCGGTGCAGTAAGAAGGTCATGGCGGGTTGGTGGAAAGATTATGCGTTTTGCCGCCAGGGCTTTTTTGGCGGCCGTGGTAAGGTCCTGAATGTTCGCTCAAACTCACGTCTTGTGGCCCAAAACGTCCGTGTGTGGAAGTTTGGATTGCGTCCGGCTTTTTAGCTGCTATAATTGCCGGACGTTGAGTGCGTATTATGGGTCGCTTTTGTTGGGCGGCGCATTTTTTGGGATTGTAATAGACAGAGGTATGAAGTGGACTTTCAGGTCTTCAAGGACGGCAAGGTAGTAGATAATTTTACGCTGTGCGGGGCTTATCTTTTCGGCAGCGACGGGATAGGCGTTCGGCGGACTCAGATCACGTTTGAGAATGGGATTATCTCGTGCAAGAAGCCTAATCCTGAGACGGCGGGGCTTGCGTTGTTGTGGTCTATCGAGGGTTTCGGAAAGGTTCTCTTGCCCACCGCCTGTCTTCCGGAGCGGCGCGGGGTTTATAATCTGAACGTCGAGGTCGCACGCGGGAAACTGATGCAGGTGATTAACAAGCGCGAGGACTGGTCTTTTTTCGACGGCGTCGAGGATTTGGGGGAGATTTCGAAAGAGGCGCAGCATTTATTTGTTCGCGCGCTTCAGAATATTTCAGATGCGCCGAAGGCGTCGAGATTAGCGGATGAATCTCTTAAAAAGGCAATCGTTTTTTCGGAGCGTCTTGCGCTCAGGCAGGCGGAAACGCTTTTTGATACGAGGTGCGGCGATCACGGTTTCAGCCGGGGCTGCCTCGGGTGCAAAGTCGATCCGGAGCGAATAGATAATCCGAAGTATGTCGAGAGACTGCAGGAATTGTTCGGGTTCGTTACCGTTCCGCTGAACTGGGCGCGGATCGAACCTTACAAGGGACATTACGATTTTTCGGCGGTCGATAAGTGCATCAATGTTCTTGTCAAGAAGCGATTCGCGATTTGTGCCGGTCCTCTTCTTTGCTTTGCGAAAGAATCTCTTCCGAAGTGGCTGCTCAACAGCGGCGCGGGCTTTGAGAAAATTCGTGAGACGGCGTACCAGTTTGTGTGCAAGGTTGTGGGTCGTTACTGGAGCAGTGTTCATGCGTGGCGTGTGATAAACGGGCTCAATGCGTTCAACCATTTCGGATTCAGCTTCGAGCAGGTTCTCGAGATGAGCCGGGCGGCTAATATGGCGGTTCGGGCGACGAGCAACCGTGCGGTCAAGATAATCGAGGTGAGCAATCCGTGGGGCGAGTATTACACGACCGTGCCTAATACGATACCGCCTCTGGTTTATGTCGATATGGTGGTTCAGAGCGGGATAAACTTCGATGTTTTCGGGCTTCAGATGCGTTTCGGGAAGAACCAGGGCGGGATGCACGTGAGGGATTTGATGCGGATTTCGGCAGTTCTGGATTACTTCTCGGCTGTGGGCAAGCCTCTTTATATAACGGAGGTGGAGGTCCCGAGCGAACAGGCCGGCGGCTTGCAGGAGCCGGACGTTGCGGGGGTTTGGCATCAGGGCTGGGACCAGGCGCGACAGGGGCAATGGATCGAACAGTTTTATAAGATAGCGCTTAGCAAGCCTTTTGTGGACACGGTGACATATTCGAATTTGGCGGATATGAAGAGCAGTGCGATAGCGAGCAGCGGTCTTTTGACGGCGAAGCTGGAACCGAAACAGTCTTTTGCGACGCTCAAGAAACTACACGAGCTTATTTTCAGCCGATAAAAGGATTTGGGCCGGTGGAATTGAAGAGACATCAATCGGCAAAGGCTATGGCGGGGGCGAGTTTCGTCGAGCGACGCGACGCCGGGCAGGAAAGGATCCAATCGTTTGCGTTTGTTATAGGTGCGATTGTCTGCGTTTTGCTTTCGGGATTTTTTGCTGTTTCGGTCCTGCGTGATGCGGAGCAATCGCAGATGGGTGAACTGCAAGGCAGGATTAATCCCAACGAAGCGCCGGTCGGCAGCTTAGTGAGGTTGCCGGGTATTGGGCCGGCCCGGGCGGAGGCGATAGCAGCTTACCGCGACAATTTCAGCAATGGAAACGGCGGCAGGCGGGCCTTTGCGACGAGCGGGGATCTGGAGAATGTTAAAGGGATAGGGCCCAAGACGGCGAAGAAGATAAGTGAATGGCTGAAGTTCGAATGACGGCTTAGTGAAAGAAACTTATGGATGAGTGGGAAATAAACAGGCCTCTCGGGCAATGCTCGGGTACGGGCGAGACAATCGAGTTTGGTGATGAATATTTCGCGGCCCTGGTTGAGACGAAAGAGGGCTTGGAGCGTCGCGATTTTTGCACCGGTTACTGGGACGCCGAATCGCCGGAGGTTTTTTGTCACTGGAAAAGCAAGCTGCCGCATCCGGATCAGAAGAAGCAGTTATTCGTCGATGATGAGATGCTGATGGCTTTTTTCGAGCGGTTGGAGAAAGAGGGCGAGCAGGAGAAAACAAACTTTCGGTTCGTATTGACGTTGGTGCTGATGCGAAAGAGGCGTCTGAAGTATGATTCGACGAGGACCGAGGACGGCAGGGAGATCTGGCGTCTGAGAGTTGTCGGCGGCGACAAGCAGTTCGTTGAAGTTGTGAATCCTCAGTTGGATGAAGAGCAGATCGAGAAGCTGTCGTCGCAGATCGGGCAGATACTGCAGGTGGAACTGTAAGAAGAAGCGGCTGAGTTTACGAGTTCGGCGGTGTGAGAGTGGTTTGGGAGATTGTCGTTAAGTGGTGCGTGCGTTGATATCAGGTTTGATTGTCGTTTTTGTCCTGGCCGGGTGCGGGCCGCCTCCGTTGAAAAAGCCGGTTAGGGTTTGCCCGGGCAAAGATTCCCTGACTCAATCACTGGATACGCTGAGGTGGCAGGCTGCGAGTGCGGTTTCGGTGTATGCTCGCGGTAAGTGCCGGTTGCGGTATTGGGTCGACGGTAAGGATCGTGATCCGGGTTTTGATGTGAAGGCGTGGGTGAATCCGCCTGGGCAGGTGCGGCTGCACGGCGACATTGCTTTTAACGCGAGGGGGCTGGACCTCGGTGCGAATGAGGATGTATTCTGGCTGGCGATAAAGCCGGAGATCAGCACTTACTGGTGGGGAAAGTGGTCGGAGAAGGGCAGGGCGGGGCCGATGAGGATCGAACCGAGGTTGGTGCTCGAAGCGTTCGGGGATATTCGCGTCGAGGATGAGCAGAACTGGTCTTTGTCGAACGAGGGTGCATTTGATGTGCTGACAAAGAGAGAAGGCGCAGACGCGATAACAAAAAGGATATATGTTCATAGCTGTACGTATCGGGTCTGGAGGATTGAATATTTTAACGGTGACGGTGTAATCGAAGTTGCCGGAGAGCTTTATAATTACAAGAAGGTTGCAGAAGGCTTTTTTGTGCCGGGTGTGATCAAAATTATCAAGAGCAACCACGATGGGACCGAGGACACATTCAAGATTACGCTTAAAAAGATAACACCGAAAGAATTTACGAATAAGGGGCGGGAGGTGATTTTTGGTCGGCCCAAATCGGGGGGTTATAAGCACGTTCATACGCTTATGAGCGGGATATGGATCGAACAGGGGCGTGATATCGAAAAGTAAGGGGATTTGCAGATGGGCAGAGTGGATTTGAAAGACAGGATCAGGGAGGGCGTTTTTCTGTTGGACGGCGCGATGGGCACCGAGCTGATCGGTCGCGGGGCAGAGGCGGGGACGTGCAACGATTATCTTAATATCTCGTCGAGTGACATCGTAGCGGATGTCCACCGGGCCTATCTGGAAGCGGGCAGCGATGCGGTTATTACCAATACGTTCGGGGCGAACAGTTATGCTCTGGGACGGCATGTGTATAGTGACAAGGTGCGCCAAATAAACGAGGCGGGAGTGAAGATCGCGAGGGCGGCGGCTGGCGAGGACAAGTATGTCTTGGGTGACATCGGGCCGAGCGGGGATTTTTTGGAGCCTTTGGGCGGCTTGAAGGCGGATGAGTTGAAAGAAGCTTTCGCCGAGCAGGCAGAGGGGCTCTTGGCCGGCGGCGTGGATGGGTTTATAATCGAGACGATGACGGCGCTCGATGAGTTGGCGGTTGCTGTCGAAGCGATCAGGTCGGTTTGTGATTTATCAGTGCTGGCGTCGATGTCGTTTGACGCCGGTGATGCTGGTTTTCGAACGATGATGGGGGTGGATGTCGAGATGGCGGTTTCAAAGCTGGCTTCGGTAGGCGCTGATGCTGTCGGTTTTAACTGCGGCACGGCGTCACTTGATGAGTACGTTGAGTTGGCGGCTGAGTATGTTTCGGCGACAAAGGCATCGGGGGGGGATATGGCGGTTTTTGCCGAGCCCAACGCGGGCAGGCCCGAATTAGTCGGTGACAGGGTGGTTTATAAAGTGTCACCGGAGGATTTTGCGGCGGCGGTAGAGAGGATACATTCAGGCGGCGTAAACATCGTCGGCGGCTGCTGCGGCACAAGTCCAGCGCATATTAGAGCGGTGGCGGAGAAGTTGAAACAATAATTATCCTACACATACGGCTTGGCCGTCAAGGAGCGCCTGTCAGCCAGTTGGCGGCGAAGACAGCGAGGTCATCTTCGTCGATGGTGGCGTCTGCCGGTTCAGAAATGTCGCAGGCTGCGCTCCAGTTGGGATGTGTGGGGGTAGTTTTCCAGGCGGCGGCGAGGACGGCGAAATCCTGCAAGTCTACAGAGTCACCGCCGACAAAATCACCAATGAAGCCTTTACGGACCAGCCTGGGGTAGGTTTTGTCCTCGCAGATGGTCCAGATGTCCTCGGTGCCGTTTACGGCTTCGCCTTTGAAATCCCAGCCGGCATTGGCGAAGGTTGCCTGGGTCTGCATTTGGGTTGTTGGCCTGCTGGTTACATCGGAAACTGCCGAAGCTCCGGTTTCTCCCACGGCTTCGGTTTGTCCACTGGTCTGCTCATCACAAAAAGAAGTCAGGATGTTGCCCTTGTTGTATCCCGCAAATCCGCCCACGAAGTCGGCATACTGCGACACATTGCCGCTCGAATAACAGTTCAAGACTTGGGCGTCACTTTTTCCGACGAGGCCGCCGAAGCTTGTGTTGGCGAACACGTTGGTGCTCGAATAACATTCTGCAATAACACCTTCAAAGTTGCGCCCTATGAGACCGCCCACCCATCCGTTTCCGGCCACAGTTCCATTCTGGCTGGAACAGCGAGATACGGTTCCGCTATTCAGATAGCCCACGAGGGGGCCTGCATAGTCGGCTGTTCCGACATCCACAATGGGATTAATCATGTCGAGGTTTATAATCTGAGCATCGGCGCCATCAACGCAGCCAAAGAGGCCTTTGTAATCTGTATCTGAAATGTGGGTGAAGTTCGAGATTTTGTGCCCGTTGCCGTCGAAAACTCCCTCAAAGGGGGCGTAGAGGCTGGTGCCTATGATATTGAATTCATTGGGACCATAGCTGCTCAGGTCGATATCGGCTGTGAGCTTGAAGTGGGTGCACCAGTGAGCAGGCTTGGTTCCTATCGAATTCAGATCGGCCGCACTGGATATCAAGAAGGGGTCACCGGGGGTTCCGGCACCTCCGGCGTATTGCCCGGAATGAGGGGCCGGGGCTACCTGACCTCCAGAAAAATAGACGATGGGAGTCTCGTAGGGGTTCTCCATGACTACACCTCCGCAGAGGGCGTTTCCTTCAACGTTTACGTTGCACTCGGCGGTGATTGTAAAGGTAAACAGGACGCCGGTGTCGGGAGGAATGTTGGTTTCACCGACCCAGAGTGAGCCCATTTCGACACTTATTCCGGATGTACCCAGACCGCCGAGGCATCCAGGTGTTCCCGTTGAGCAAACTGGCGACGAATTGTCCGATATTTCACCGTCAGGGTCGATGTAAATATCCCCGGGATAAATGCTGTAATAAGGATTGAGGTTGCCAACTGTCGTAATGACGCCGTCGCTGATGGTTATATCGAGGGCAAATCCTCTCACGGATGTTTCTTCTTCCGAGAAATCGTAGCGGAGTTCAATTACTCCGTTTCCGATGTCGGTACAAGTGATAAAGACCGCAGGGATTGCGGACGCAGGCCAAAACACAGGCGTCAGGATTAGTAATGCAAGCATCGCCCTTTTCATTTTCTGCCTCTGTACAAGCATCGCCAGTGCTGAAAATTCCACGACGCGCATAATACTATATTTCTACTGAATTTTCAAGCAAAAAAAAATGAGCGAAATACGATATCCGGTGCGGTTTTTAGGCTGTGGTCAGGAGTTTTTTGATTTGGTCGACGGTTTTTTGGGTTGCACCCTGGTTCTTTTTGATCACTTTTTGGCCGGCTTTTGCTGTTTGTTTGGCGTAGTCTGGGTCGAGGAGGGATTTTTTCAGTGCGTCGAACAGTTCGGCGGTATCTTCCACTTTTATTGCGCCGTCGCCTTCGAGCAGGGCGTTGACTGTTTGTCTGAAATTAAAGGCGTGGGGGCCGAAGATGGTGCATTTTGCCAGGGCTGCTGCTTCAATCATGTCCGAGCCTCCCATTGGTACGAGTGACCGGCCGACGAAGACTACTGTCGCGAGCGAATAGAATTTTCTCAGGTCGCCCATCGTGTCACCGAGGATGACAGGTGCTTTTGGCGGCTGGGTGATGTCGCCGTTCTTGACGGAACTGTACCTGATGAAATCGAAGCCGGCTTCTGCGATGACGTCTGCGACTTCTTCGAATCTTTCGGGTTTTCTCGGGACTATTACAAGCCGCAGGTCAGTGAGTTGCTCTTGCTTTTTGAGTTTCCTGAAGACGTCGAGCAGGAGTTTTTCTTCGTCGGTTCCGGTGCCGCCGGCGACCCATAGTTTTTCGTCGGTGATGTCGAGACTTCTGGCGAGTTCGGCTGCGCCTTTGACGGCGTTTGCTGTCTGGGCGGTGTCGTATTTGAGCGAGCCGGTGACGATAACGCTTTCGGCCCGGGCGCCTATTTCTTTGAATCGACGGGCGTATTCTTCGGTTTGTGCGAGGATGAGCGTTAATTTGCGGAAAATATTGCGGGAGATCGGTTTTATTTTTTTATAGCCGGCGAAACTTTTATCACTGATTCGACCGTTCACAACAACGACGGGGACGTGCAGCCTGTTTGCGATTTGCAGGAAATTCGGCCAGACTTCGAGTTCCATCAGCAGGCATATCGTCGGTCGGATGCTGGCGAAGGCCCTTTGCATAACGCAGTAGAAATCGAGCGGGAAATATGCGACGGCGCAGTCGTCTGCGTACAGTGCTTTTGCGCGTGCGAAGCCGGTGTCGGTGGTTGTGGTGATGAGGATTTGGTAGTCGGGGAAGTTGTTTTTTAATTCTTCGACGAGGGTTTTTGTCGCGTTGACTTCTCCGACGCTTACTGCGTGTATCCAGATGCATTTGTTGAGGGCGGGATCTTTGCGGAGGATATTTCCGAATCGGTTGTCCCAGCCGGTGCGATAGCGGTTTTGCCTGATCATACGATATACGACGCACGGGCTGTAACCGATTGCGAGCAGCAAGTATACAAGATCAATTATGACTCTCATTGGCAATCCTAATCAAATGACGACGGTGTAATGATATTTTTGATTGCCGCGGAAGTCAATCGGCTGGTTTTATTTTTAGAGGGGGACAGTTTAATCGCAGTTTTGGAGCCAGAAGTCGGCTATGAGGGCGAAGTCGCGGATGTTTACGATCTGGTCGTTGTTGATATCGGCGAAGAGGGGCGGCGAGGTCTGAAGCCATTCTTGGGTGAGGACGGCGAGATCGGCGGAATTTACGGGGCTTATTGCGTCGAGGTTTACGGCGTCGCACGGGTTTTGCGGGGGCGTGATAGTGATTTGCGTTGCGCCTGAGACGGCGGCGCTGAAATTATTGGCAGATCTGCTGTAGAGCCTGGTGGTGGTTGCGGCCGGGCCGACGGCGTGGAGGGTGAACGTGGCCTCGCAGATTTGGCCTGCGTCGAGGTCATCGTTTTGGCAGGGCTTAGGGTTCTCATCGAGGGTGTAGAATGGGGCGGCGCCCATAGCGGTCGGGAGAATTCCTTCGTAAGTGTCGGGCACGCCCATGACGGCGCGTATCATCAGGTTGCCGCAGAATTCACAGAATTGGGGTAATGTTCCGCACCTCTGGCAGTACTCGTCGAGATTGAACCAGCCGAGAGAAGGCAAATACGCCCACGTGCGATTGAATAGGGGGCCGTCTGTGTCGAAGCCGACCTGGTTGTTTTTTGTTCCTTCGAGTTGTCGCCAACCGATATAGAAGGAGCCGGATTCGATGATGATGTCCTGGTCGGATAGGTCGATATCGAACCACGCCACTTCCGGCGGTGCAGAGGAGACTACGGGGTCAACCGTTATTGGCGTTATGAGCTCGGTTCCGGGTTTGCCGCCGGGTCCGTTTCCGTTCCAGACGTGTAGCTCGAATGGGTAAGTTGTGGTGTCCCAGACGTAGAATCGTGCGGTTTTGAGTTGAACAGGGTAAAGCCCCGGGACGAACCTGACTGCGAGATACGCTTCTGTGGAGCCGATGTCACCGTAGTCTTCGGCGGTTGCGTTGTCGTATTCGAGTTCGACAGGCTCGTTTAGCCTGAGCGATATTTCCACGTTGGGGCATTCGGCGCCGAGGCATCGCACGCCGGCGGTGACATCGAAGCTGCCGCTCTTGGGGACATTGATATCAGCGGCCGGGCTTAGTATACGCGTTTCGAGTTGTCCCCATGGTATGTTCCATGTAATCGTCTGTATGTCGTTATTGTCATTGGCGTCGAGAGCTACGACCTGGATTTGCCATTCGCCCGAATCGGAGATTACGCGATTTACGTCGTAAATGAAGTAGCCGCCGTCGTAGGTGACCGGGGCGTTTATGAAGTTTTTGTTGTCGGGTATATTCCTCAGTTTCAGATGCACCTGCGGGATCTGCTGCGGATCGTTGGCGTCTATTCTTATTTTTTGGAGGTTGTCACCGTAGCGAATAAGTCTGCAGTCGCCCCATGTGGAATTGACAAGGCAATCGACGCTGTTTATGACCGGTAGATTCTGGTCGTGGACGTTGATGACGATAGTGTCGGAGACGGCGGTCAGGCCGATGTTGTTCGTGGCCAGGGCGCGCAGGGTGAAATAGCCGTTGTCTTCCGGCAGGACATTCCAGCGGGCGCTGGCGGAACTGATGTCCGATTTGAGATAAAAGTCCAGGTTAGGCGGATTTTCATTTGTGTCAAGAGTGAACAGCGCGTTCTCTTCGCGCTCTGTAATGAGAAATGCGATGTGCCCGAGTCCGCTTTCGACGGCGTCTTCAAAGGCTGCTCTTACGTTCATTTGTTTGAGGCCGACCGTGTCACAGGCGAAAGACTTTATGGGGTTGGTCATGCTGGAGTAGTCGGCGTCTTCGGCGTTGTAAATTGTGTAGGCACCCGTGCAGGGGTCGTATGAACTGTTTACGAGGCTGATTTCAGCGACGGCGTCGGGCGTCGGTTCGGCGACATAAAGGTTGAGGGTGGCGGAGTTGACCTGGGCATCCGGAGCGAGTTCGGAGATATCATACTTTAGGTAATATCTTCTCACATTGTCATTGTTTGGGTCGACTTCGTATTCGACAATGACCTCGATGTCATTGAAAGTGAGCCAGTCGAATTCTCCGACGCCGAAGGAGACGAGCCTGATGTAATTGTCCCCGCCGGAATTGATGTCGGCCAGGACGGCAGGGTCGTCTGAAACGAACCAGCAATCCGGCGGTTCAGGCTCACCGCCGCCTCCTGATATCGGTATGCACTCGCCGATGAGATGTTTGGCTTGGCCGTTGGTGTCGGCTGTGAAGACACGCCAGCCTGAATGCGGATCCTCCCACTGGAGGACAAGATAGTGCTCCATTCTGACGTTGATCTTCTTGACCGTGCCCGGTGGTATTTGATACTGGTATACGCTGTAGGCATTTTCTCCGATCGCGCCTAAGGCGTCATCGGGTTCGAGGTCGCCTGTGTTGTATTCGGATACGAAAGGCGAGCCGATGAGAGCGGAATTTGGGTTGTCATGCTTGGCGTAAGTATCCTCTGAGACGTCCTTGACGGCGATGGTATCATAGGCGGGCAGGTATGGTCCTCCTTCTGAAGCGGCGCTTGCCTGCAGGGAGGTTATGGGTTCGGCCTGGTTTGCTTTTAATGAAGAATCATCTTGCGGTTTTGTTAAAACATTGAGGTTTTTCTCAATTGTTTTGAGAGTGAAACCATCTTTTGCTTTTGTAATGTTTTCGGATGCGGTCTGAGAATCGGCGGCGATGCGCTGAGTCGAGACGTGGATCCTCTGGGATATTGTCAGTTCGGGGCCGGTCGGGCCCGCGTTGGCGTCAATTGCAAACAACTGGTCGTTGTTCTGTTCGCGAATCTGAAACGCGATGGTATCCTGGTTGGTCGACAGTGCTTCCTCGACGGCGGCCTTGACGTTGAGGCTTACTATTCCGGCGGTGTCTCGGCTGAATGTCTTGATCGGATTGCTTAAATTCGAATAGCAAGGGTCGGGCGCATCGTGCAATTGCTGAGCGGTGGCCGCGGCGGTGAGGGAGTTGTCAACTTGATAAACCTCGCCGACAGCGCCTTCGGCGGCTTGTGCGACATTGATGTTGAGACGCGCCGCTGTCACCTGGTCGGTCGCGTTGACGTCACTGATGTCGAGTTTTACGAAGTACTCGTATACGAGGTCGTTGTTGGGGTCGATTTGATATTCTATTATCGCCTCGATGTTATTGAAAGTGAGCCAGTCTAAGCCGAATCCGTCGTCGCCGACGTCGTGCGAGATCAGTTTGATGTAGTTTGTACCGCCCGGGTTGAGATCTGCCAGTACCTGGGGGGCTTCTGAGACGAACCAGCAGTCGGGTGATGGCGGCTCGCCGCCTCCGCCGGAAGGCGGGATGCAGTCGCCTATCAGATGAAGCGGGGCGCCGCCGACATTCGAGGTGAAAACGCGCCAGCCGGAAGGAGGATCGACCCACTGAATTACCATGTAATGTTCCATTCTTACACTTATGCGGCTGACATTGCCGGCCGGCATTTCGAACTCGTAGATCTGCTGCGCATCTTCGCCGATTGCCCCGAGGCCGTCTTCAGGTTCGAGATCGCCGGTGTTGTATTCGGAGGGCAGGGTTGAGCCGATGGCGGATTCGGCGGGGTCGACTGATTTTACAAATGTATGTTCGGAAATATCGAGAGTGGTTTGGGCGTCGAAGATTATCGGCGCTACTGTTTCGATCGAGTAACCGCTTAATGCTCCGAGTTCGACGGGGTTTTCGTCGTCTGTTGAAAGAGTTGTGACGTTGTTGATGTCGGTGAAATCGTTGCAGTCTCTTCCGGTGCAGAACTGAGCGTGTACGTTTACCTGTCCGCACCCGTCTCCGCCAAAGCAGTTGATATCCACGGCGAGCAGGAATTGCTCGGCCACTGCGAAGAAGTCCGTGATGTTTGGCTCGTTAATTTCGACGGTCAGTTCCGATGCTTCGGGGGGTATGTTGTCAAGGGCCTTTTCGATATTGATTTTTCCCCAGCCGTAGATGTTGTCCCATCCGGGCGGTCCGAGGTCGTCGGTGTTTTCTTCGAGCAAGGTCTTTACCTGGGCTGGGGTTAGTGACGGGTTTTCTTCGAGCATCAGTGCGGCGGCGGCGGCGACGTGCGGAGCTGCCATTGAGGTTCCGACCGCCCTGATGTATCGCAGGCCGTCGACGACGAAGTAGTTGTCGAAACACATATAACCGATGAAGTAGAGGCAGTATGCGGGGTTGTAGGCTACTTCTGTGCTGAAGGCCGAGACGATTTCGGGATAGGTTGTCCCGCCGAACATGTCACCGCCGGGAGCAACGACGTCGAGTTCGGCTCCACCGTCTGAATATGATGCGATGTTGTCGAGTTTATCAAGTGCGCCGACCGCAATTGCTTTTGAAGCGCATGCGGGGGAGACCATTGCGGTGAGGTCGCCGTCGTTTCCCGCAGCACAGACGACAACGACGCCCGAGTCGAAGGCTTCGTTTACGGCTATGGCCATGTCGTCGTAGTCGCAGGTTCCGCTGAAGAGCCCTTCGCCGAGGCTGAGGCTGATGATGTCGGCGTCCTGCTGCACGCACCAGTTTATTCCCATTATGACATCCGATGCATCGCCGAATCCGTCGGCGTCGAGGACTTTGGCGCTCATGATTCCGACGTCATAGCTGATTCCGCGATACTGCAGGCCCTGCGACGCAATTATGCCTGCGACGTGAGTTCCGTGTCCGTAGTCGTCCATAGCGTCGTCAGAGCCGTTAACGAAATTGTGTTGAGCGACGACGGCATTCATCAGGTCCGGGTGGGTGTAATCGATTCCTGTATCGATGACGCAGACGTTTATTCCCTGTCCTGTAATAGCGTTGTCCCATGCGTAGTCGGCCCTGATCTGGTAGGCGGAATCTTCGAGAAGGGCGTGAACTCGGCGGTCTTCTTTGGATGTTTTGAAGCCGGGGAACTGCTTTAGTTTCTCCGTGTCGGTGCTGGGTATTTCAACTACGATTCGGTTTTTCCAGTCGCCGTAATTGTATACTATTCGCGCGCCGATATTTTTGGCTGCCTCTGTCATTTCTTTACGGCGTGATTTGCGAGCCTGCTCGGGCAGTGTTTTTGCGAGCGAGGGTTCTTCGTCGAGTTCGACAATAAAACGCTTAGTCTTTTCGTTTGGTTCGGCGACCGGTCGATAAAGATCAAACCCACCCCGGCGTTTTGGCTGCTCACCGGCGAGAAGTAGCCAGACGGTGTCTTCATCAAGGCTGCCGAGATATTGAATCAGGCCGTAGTCATCGATGAATACGCATGTGGGGATTTTGTTTATGCCGTAGCGTCGACTGACATTTCCCGTTTCATCGAGCAGGATGTCATACGAGTGTTCGCTGCCGGCAAAGAAATTTTCGATGTCTTCTTTGCTTTGCTCAATCGCAATGAAAATCACTTTCATTTCATCGTCGGTGAGGCTTTGCGAGATATTCTCAAGAATCGACAGCGCCTGTTCGCAGTGCGGGCAGAATGTATTGCCGAAAACCAGCAGAAGGGGGCGCCCTCTCATTGTCCTCAGATGCGAATCCTGACCGGCGATGTCTTTAAGCGAGAAATCCGGTGCGGGTAGGGGAACTTCAACTGCGCCGGCCGTTACGGCCCAGAGCAATATTGATAAGAGAATCAAACAGTTTCGACGCATACCCTGCATTTGACCACACCCTATGTTTTAGTGAGACGATAATCATTATAACATATTCCTGCAGGAATTGCGAAATTTTCTCTGCCGGCAAGCAAACATCTCAGGAGCAACAGGCCGAAGCTTGTCAGACGCCAAATCGTTATGAAATAGGCTATAACAAGCCAATAGCCGTTCGGGATGTCAGACTTTGGCGCATCTG
>Ga0075123_10000086_pt1 | contig 43252 bp, 27 predicted proteins | sample AntAceMetag02UKX_FD_69808 | JGI IMG/M metagenome (GOLD analysis project Ga0075123, IMG submission 69808) | Saline lake microbial communities from Ace Lake, Antarctica - Antarctic Ace Lake Metagenome 02UKX | ecosystem: Environmental > Aquatic > Non-marine Saline and Alkaline > Saline | place... | reverse complement strand
AGGGACTGAAATAATAAATAATACTTACGGTACAGAGGCGAACTTTCGATAAATTCTTGTAAATTGTAGAAAATTGATGTTTGAAAATTGAACATAATATCTACTCCATTTTAAAACACAAGCCATTATTAATTAATATGTTAAATATAAGAAATTCTTGGAGGAAATGCAAGTAAAAAATGAACTTTTAACTAACTAAATATTATTTGGTTATGATATTTTACAGAAGTCTAATCTTTTCAAAACTGAAAGGAGTACAAAATGACATTAGCAATAATTGCAATAGTCGTAGTATTTATCTTTTTTATAGGAATCAGAATCATTCGTCCAACCAGCAGAGGTCTTGTTGAAAGGCTTGGTAAATATCACCACTTTGCCGAACCGGGATTTAACTGGATTATTCCTGTTATTGACAGAATGATCGTAATTAACATTACCGAACAAATGGTGGACGCTCAACCACAGGAAATCATTACCGATGATAATCTCAATGCCAAAGTTGATGCGCAAGTCTATTACAAAGTTAAACCTAATGAACAGAGCGTTAAAAGTTCTCAGTACAATGTGAATGACTATGAACGCCAGATAGTCAATCTTGCCAGAACGACTTTAAGAAATATTATTGGTACTCTAACCTTAAAATCTTCTAATAGCGAAAGAGACAAAATTAACGGAGAACTTCTCACTACTTTGAGCAAAGAAACTCATAACTGGGGCATGGAAATCGTCCGTACAGAATTGAAAGAAATTGATCCCCCTGCTGATGTTCAGGAAACAATGAACAAAGTAGTTAAGGCAGAAAATGAAAAAATTGCTGCACTGGACTATGCTAATGCAAAAGAAAGGGATGCTGACGGTGTAAAACGCGCTGAAATTAAAAAGGCTGAGGGTATTAAACAGGGGAAAATACTCAGAGCTGAAGGAGAAGCCCAGGCGATTCAGTTGGTTAACGAAGCTGCAAATAAATATTTCATTGGTAATGCCCAACTTCTTCGCAAACTTGAGGCGATTGAAACAGCATTGCAGAATAATGCAAAAATCGTTGTTCCGTCAGATTCTGAGTTGGTTAATATTATTGGCGAGATGGCAGGAGTATTGCCTTTGAAAAAGGATAAGAAATAAATTTATTCTCCCACAGAATTAGAATCCCACAGAAAATTTGAATAGCTTATTATTTTTCATTGGAATTTTTTTCCGTGTGAGAAAATTTATAATGTTTTTAATCCTGTGATCCGCTTCGTAAATTTCTAAAATAGGAAAACACTATATGAAAAAAATTAAAACCATCGGCTTAATCGGCGGCATGAGTTGGGAATCCACAGTAGAATATTACAAGATCATCAATCAAACAGTCAATCAAAAGCTGGGGGGAGTACATTCTTGTGAATGCCTAATGTACTCGTTTGATTTTGCTGTTATTGAAAAATTGCAGCACCAGGGTAAGTGGGACGAATTGACAAGGCTTATGATAAGCGCAGCGAAAAGACTGGAAACTGCTGGCGCAGAAATAGTATTAATTTGCACAAACACCATGCACAAAATGGCTGATGAAGTTGAAGTTAATATTTCCGCGCCATTGCTGCACATCGCTGATGCAACTGCTGAAGAAATAAAAAGACAGGGAATGAAAAAAGCCGGGCTGCTGGGAACAAAATTCACAATGGAACAGAATTTCTACCGCAAGCGAATCGAAGAAAAATATGACATAAAAGTGATCATCCCTGATGAACAAGAAAGACAAATTGTACACGATGTCATTTATGATGAATTAGTTATCGGTAAAATTATCAGTTCATCAACACAAAAATATGTCAAAATTATAAACAATTTAAAATCAAAGGGTGCGGAGGGTGTAATATTGGGATGTACTGAAATTCCCCTTTTGGTGAAACAGGAAGATTGTTCAATACCGATTTTCGATACAACGACTATTCATGCAAGAGCCGCAGTGGAATTGGCAATTAATCTTTAAAAGGGTAGCTTTAATTATTTTAAATTGCTTTATCATTAATATAGTATTTCAAATAAAGTTTTTTTACACACACGGATCAAAAAATCACGCGGAAATTATTTTTTTTAATCATTTCTTCTGTGTGCTTTTTTTATCCGTGTGAATATTTTTTTTAAACTGCGGATTGGCAACGCTAAAACAAAAATCCCAGGTAAAGATTACTGGAAAATTGTCAACTTTAAATTCATTCTGTTATCTATCTAACCAAATTCATACTCCTGCTCACACTTCTATTCCCAACTTTCAATTGATAGATGTATGTGGCAGAAGGCAAGGTTGCCTTATTCTTATCTGTCCCATCCCAAATTACCGTATAATTGTCGCTATTGCTATTAATATTATTGATCCTTGCCACTTCCTGACCTAACATATTAAATACAGATACGTTGAATTGATCTGTCGTTTCAGTTAAAGTAAACTTTATTAACGTAGTGTGGTTGAAAGGATTGGGATAATTCTGGCTTAATTTGAAACTGGAAGGTGTTTGTGATATTGATTGAATTTCTTTCACAGACAAGGTTCCCTCAAAAAAACTTAAATAGGATTTCATTAACTCAATCTTTGTATTGCTGCTGTCACCATCCACCAGCCCCCCAAGGATAAATGAAGAAGTAATTACTTTATAGCTGCCATTATCAAAAGCCACAGCATAGCCCAAAGTATCCTGAGAGTTGAAAAGCAATAAACCATCACCCGCTGAGATTACATCGGGTCGGCATTTAGGACTGGCAATGTGGCCATATTCAAAATATTTGTTTTCTGTAAATGAACCAGGATTTCCATTCAACGACCAGATGTCCCCTGCATTATTACCATTTTCAATATAATTACATCCCAACAAATTAAAAAACTCTGATTCGTGATGGTCTTCAACAAAATTATACCCTTCAATGTATAAAGATTTTCCTGAGATCAGATAATTAGATAATCTTTCAAGCTCGACCGAGCTTATCTGCCCTGCAGGCTTAACACCCGCTCAGCCGCAGTCAACTGCAAATCCAAGAGTAATAAAAATAATATCGAATCCCGACAAATCATCCGGGAGTGCGGTAACTAAAGCGAAGTTATGGATATTTGCAGCAAGCGCTGTGCGAATATCAAAATCGGGCGTAATCTCATTTCCATTTTCAGGGGAAATGAACACACTCTCTCCAACATTTTTCCAAACAAGAATGTTTTGCGCATTCAATGGATTAATAGATAAAATAAAGCTGAAAATAATTAACGCCAAAATCTTTGTTTTCATCTTTGTTCCTTTCAAATTTTTTAGTATTCAACAATCAGTTTTGTGAATTTCCAGCATACTATATTTTTCTTGAACATCATCTCCCCCACCAGGCAATTGCTGGCACAATGGGCAAACATATTGTGAATTTGAACCAGTTTTTATCTTTTGCGTTTGAGTTCCACAATCTGGACAGACTGCATCTTTTTCGTAGGCAAACGATAATTCTTTTAATGAATATCCACCCTTTTTACCGAACAAGTCCATTTCGTAGGAACTGGAACCCAATTCAATTGATCGTTGCAGCACATTCTGAATAGCATCGTACAAATGCTCAATTTCACCCTTTGATAAACCATTAATCTGGCGCAGCGGATGGAGTTTCGCCTGAAACAAAATTTCCTGAATGTAAAAATTTCCGATACCTCTTAAATTTTTTTGGTCCAATAAAAACGGTTTGATTCTCCCCCGCTTTCGGTTCAATTTCGGCTTAAATTCTTCAAGGCTGATCTGCAAAGGATCATCCCCTAATTTATCTGTCATGGGATTGGATTCACCTTTTAAAACAAGATGAAAATAACCGAACCACCAGAGCGTTACGTAAAATCCTGTTTTATCTTTGAATTGAATGTAAAATTTGATCTTATCAGGAATTACTTCTGGATTTGCAAAATAAATTATTTCGCCGCCCATTCCAATATTTATTAACAAATGATTTTTCGATTTCAATTCAAGGTTTATCCATTTGCCCAGGGGCGCTGCTTGCTCAATTATTTGTCCGGGCAGATGTTGGAAATATTCTTTTTCCGGACGGTTCAAACATTTAGGCTGGAAAATACCGACTTTGTCAATTTCTTTACTAATAATTGTATCATTCATCTGGTTGCAGAAAATAACTATCTCTGGTAATTCAGGCATTCTTTTTAATCTCCGTATTCAGATGAGAAGTAGGTTATAAATTTTAACCTTTTAATTTGGCAAAATAATTTAAGGCAACCTGTCCGCCTTTTCTTTAGCAGAAATGATAAAAAAAAATCATTTTTTAAACTCTGTGTCTCTGTGGCAAAATATTTTTTTCAGATTACTGAATAACCGAAATTGCTTTATCAATTTCTTCCTCAGTATTATAAAACTGGATAGCGAACCTGATCCATCCCTCTCTCAGAGAACATTGCACATTATTTTCTTGCAATCGTTCATGCAGTTTTTTACTTTCGACGTTCGGATGTTTAAAACTAACAATCCCGGCACGCCGCGAATTTTCTCCTGGTGTTAGTATTTCACAACCAAATTTTTCTAAATCTACCATAGCTTTAGTTGTCAAAGATAAAACTATCTTCTCTACCTTTTCTGATCCAATTTCATTGAACATTTTCAAACACTCTGTCAAACCAATCAATCCTACATAATTCTCATTTAATGGTTGAAAACGGCGGGCGTCTTGGTGTAGCGGACGAATTGGATAGAAACTGGAAAAATCTTCATAAACAGCGCTCGACCAAGAAATATGGAAGGGAATTAAATCTTTCATGATTTCTTTACGCACATAAAAAATACCAGTACCTAACGGACCTTGCAGCCATTTGATACCGCCGGCAGCAAAAAAATCCACTGGTGTTTCAGTTAAATCAATTTTAACAGCGCCCAATCCCTGAATCCCATCAACAATCAAATACGAATTTGTTTTTTTGGTAATATCCCAAAGTTTTCTCAAATTCATTCGGCGACCAGAAAGAAAATGGACATAATCCACAACCACTGCCCGGGTCCGTTCATCAATTAATCTGGCAACCCGATCGTAAAAATTTTCCCCATTACCGAGAGGAATGTACCGTTTTTCAACATCAGGAAAGCAATAATGAGCCTGATAGAGACTGGCAGGAAAAGCATCTTCCTGAACAACCATATTTTCCCCTAACTGCCAATCAATAGAGAAAAGAGCGATGGCGAGCCCATCACTGGTATTCTTGGTGAAGGAGATTTGATTGGGATCAGCGTTAAATAGCTGCACAGCATTAGATCGAAATTGTGCATGTTTTTCCAATAAATCATCGAGCGGAGGTTCACCGTTTTTTGCGCGTGCTTCGATGTAAGCAGTCATTGCTGCCACAGCGCGTTTGGGTAAGTTACCAGTTGCAGCGTGGTTAAAATAGATCAGTCCTGAATCATAAGCAAATAGATCGCGATAGTTTTGTTTCAATTTAATTTTTTCTCCTGTTTTGAAGAACTCTTTTTGACATATTCAAGTAATTTACTAACGGTGAGCGTTCTGGAAAGATTGCACGCAATATGCACGTGATTTTCGACCCCGCCGATTTTATGAGCATGACATCCATATTCGTTACAGATTGAAGCCATATATGCGTATAATTCATTTTCTATCTCGGGACGAATAAAATCTTCTCTATTTTTAGTGCTGAAAATGATATGAAGCAATATTTTTGATAAGGATTGTGGCATGGTTGTACTTCTTTATTTTTTATTACGCCCTTTCAGGGCTTATTATTTATTGGATTGTTCTATTCCCAGGGCGTTGCCCTGGGTTGTAATATTTCACCCCTTCGGGGTGTTCTTTATCAAAACGCTCCCCTGGTTTGACATGTTCCAATCCTTCAGGGTGTTATTTTCTCAATCTCAATTTTTCATCATAATAATTACCCCGAAGGGGTAACATATTTCAGCCAGGGGCAACGCCCCTGGAATATTACAAAAATCCAAACTAGCCCTGAAAGGGCGCAATAATTGTCATCTCAAATAAATAAAATACCTGCGCATCTCGCACATAAACACTTAAATCATAACCGGGGATAGTAATTTTTCTAATGTCAACAGGCTAAATCATACAAAATTTATTAATATTTTGCAACTGATTTTTTTAAAATTAATATTACCGCAATCCGAGTTCAATATAAATTTAAATTCACTTGACATCTTTAATTTAAATTATTAAATTGTTTCAACTAACTGAAAAGAGATTAGCAAAGTTAAACAAAAACAATCAGGAATATTAGGCTTATGAAAAAATCAATCGTAACAATCATACTCTTGTTTATTTTTACTACAAATTTATTAATTTTTGCAGAAACAAATAATACTGAATCACGAAAAAAATCTGTTATTTCAATATCAAATCCCCCTGCTGTTTTTGATCTGCGAGACTACAAGGGAAAAAATTATGTCTCATCAAAAGCCAGAGCGGAGGCACTTGCTGGACTCACGGCGCCATGGCAGCTATTGAAGGTAATTTATTAATGACTGGTGTATGGAAATCAGCAGGAGAAAACGGTGAACCAAATTTGGCAGAATATCATCTCGATTGGTGGAATGGCTTTAATCAAGAAAATAATGATGACATTGATCATCCCAGGGGTTATGGATTGGAAGTGCATTATGGAGGCGATTACCGGGTAACCTCAGCCTATCTTTCCCGGGGTGAAGGCGCTGTTAGAGATATTGACGGTCAAAGTTATGATTCTGCGCCAATAAGGGTGAGTGAAAATTTTCATTATTATTATGTGAGGGACATCGAATGGTACACTGTTGGTGCGCACCTTCAAAATATAGAATTGATTAAAAATAAAATTACAACTGAAGGCGTGATGGGAACCTGTATGTGCTACGACGGTGATTTTATATCTAACTATATTCATTACCAGTCACAAAGCAATCTCCTCGACCCAAACCATGCGATTGCTATTATAGGTTGGGATGATAATAAAACAACACAGGCTCCACATCCAGGCGCCTGGCTCTGTAAAAACAGTTGGGGCAATAGTTGGGGGAATGGCGGCTATTTCTGGATTTCTTATTACGATAAGCATTGTGGTCAACATCCCGAAATGGGCGCTGTCTCTTTTCAAAACGTCGAACCGATGAAATATGATCGTATTTATTATCATGATTACCACGGCTGGCGCGCAACAAAAACAAATTGTGAAGAGGCGTTTAATGTTTTTATTGCCCAAGAAAATGAAATACTAAAATCAGTAAGTTTTTTTACAGTAGCAGATACTATTGTTTACACTGTTACAATTTTTGATAACTACCAAAACAATGAACTACAGAATGAATTATTTTCTCAAAATGGTACTATTGACTTCGTCGGTTTCCACACCATCGATCTGGAAACTCCTGTTGAACTTGAGGCAGCTGATGATTTTTACATTTATTTAAGCCTCTCAGCAGGTGGACAACCATTTGATCGAACTTCCGAAGTCCCTGTTTTACTTGGAGCTTCATACACGGGTACAATCGTTACCTCGGCTTCAAATCCGGGAGAAAGTTTTTATCGAAGCGGGTCAGAGTGGTTGGATCTTTATTATTTTCAGGATGGAGAGTGGGAATCCGGAACTGCAAATTTTTGTATAAAAGGATTAACTGTTAGACAATCTAATGTTTCTCCAATCGACAAAACAAAACCTGCTGAATTTTATCTATCACAAAATTATCCCAATCCATTTAATCCAACGACAAAAATAAATTATAATCTATCCAAAGAAGCAAAGGTTACGCTAAAAATATTCAACCTGCTCGGAGAAGAAATAAAAACATTAGTCAATAGATTTGAAACGTCAGGTTTGAAATCTGTTGAATGGAATGGACAAAATAATTCGGGTAGATTGGTGAGTTCCGGCGTTTATATTTATCGTTTGAATACTGGCGAGTTACAATTGAACCGAAAAATGACGTTTATCAGATAAGCGCTAAGCGTAGCTCGGAGATTACTCATTATTATATTACACCTAAAAACTCTGTTATTTCAACAAAAAATATTTTAAAAAATCTCACGTAAAGCCGCAAAGCTATAAAGTGCCAGAATGGTAAACACCAGGAAAAATATACTATACTTGTTATGGGTTAAAATGTAACATCCGGTCAACTTAGGTAAAAAGTAACTCTAGTGATGTGAAACTTAGAAGTAGCAGTGGCAGTAGCAGTTGTTTCAGAGCTATGTTTATGGTAATGCCACTGCTACTGCCACTGCTACTTTTATCTAAAAACATGAAATTTGTGTTAGAAAAATTACTCAAGAAATGTTACAAACTAAGCTTTAACAAGTATATCACACTTTGAGACTTTTGCGGCTTGCGTGGAAAATAAAATTTGTTTGCCCCGATGCATCGGGGATTTTGTGTTAAGGTTATTGGAAGGCAAAATTCTACATATGATTAAATAATGACGTTACACAGACGACATCTAATACTTTCCCAAAGCACCCTGAAAAATGAATTGAAATACTTGAGAACTACCTAAAACATTTAGAATTGAGACTGAACAGAGAGAAAACTCGATAGTTGGTTTTTAAAGAAGAAACTAAGCTCTGATGATTTATATGGTAGGTTGGGACTGTACTATAATTACATAATTTACAAATTTAGTCCATTTAGAAATGAAATTCTTTATTCAACCTCCTGATATTGAGATATCGCTTAAAAAAAATTCTTCTTGCTTGCTTTAAAAAAAAATTATATCTTTTCATACCAATTTCCCCAACAATACAAATAAATATTATGCTCACTTTAGGATTATTTAAATGGTTCTATATTAATTTGAGTGGGTAGATTAAAAAGAATTAAGTAATGCCACAGATTAACACAGATGAAACACTGATATAATGAAAGTTGGATTACTCATAAATTTCGGAAAGGAAAAAGTTGAGTTCAAGCGTTTTGTTTATTAAATCTGTGCAGGTCTGTGGAAATCAGTGGCAAATACATTTTTATTAATCACTTACCCACACAAAACGACATAGAACCATTTAACTTTAGGATACATTCAAATAGGGTGCAAAAATTTGCAAACTCTAAACGCATTTTATTGCACTGGTACGAATAATTGAATAATTCATTAATAGATGTTCAGTCGTAACAGACTGTAATTATTGAATTGATTTATTATGTTTTTCAATGGAATAAAGTTTGCTGTGAACGCTAACTTATATTTTTCCAAAAATCCACATATTTATAATTTTTTATAAAAAATAAATATACCCCACAGGAGAAATCGTATGCGATTCAAAGTGTTATTGGTCATTTTTCTGTTCTTTTCAACTTCTCAAACCAGTTCAGCCTCCGCTCAAGAAATTCATATTAAAGGAAAAATTTTTGATACCAACACTCACCGTGCCATCCCTTATGTGAACATTTATGTCAAAGGCACTTCAATAGGGACAATAAGTGATTTTGCCGGGCGATTTACATTGGATATTCCCAAACCAAATTCGTTAATGATCATTGTTATTCAACATATCAACTTTGATAAGCAAGAAATATCGATTAATAAAATAAAATCTCCTTATAAATTTTTTCTGCAACCAAGAGTCATTCCTTTGCCTGAAATTGAAGTTGAAGCGGTTGGCGATAAGCTGGAAATTGCCAAAGATTTGCCACAGATGATTTCTGTTGTTAAAGCTAAAGAATTTGAACTCCGCGGTTATGTTGATGCAGGTGATTTGCTTAGAACCGACCATAGTGTTCAGGTAGAAGAAGAGTTAAGCGGTAAAAAAACAATCTCCATTCGCGGCGGTAATGCGGATGATGTTGTTGTACTTTATAACGGCGTCAAGATGAATAGCGAGTTCAACAATATTTTCGATTTTTCAATGATTGATCTTGAAGACGTTAAGCGGTTTGAAGTTATTAAGGGAAGCAACACCGCGCTTTATGGATCGGAAGCATTTTCCGGCGTTATCAACATCGTTCCTAAAATGGAGCAAGATTACACTATTCGATTTCAACAGCGCGTGGGAACTTATGATTCAGGGAATTGGGGTGTTCACTTGTACCAGAAATTCGGCAAATTGTATAGCTCTTACCAGTTCCGCCAGGGAGGAGCAAAAAGAAGATTTTCCAGTGCCTCAGACGATTCTCAACTACTGGAAAATAGAGCATCGCATCACACGGCTAATATCGAATACCGATTTTCAGAAGGACCCGGCGGAATTGCAAAAAATTCACTGGGGGCAATGTATATTCGCTCGGAATTGAATTATGATGACTATCGGGATAATGAGTCTGTGGCTAATAATAATCAGATTTCCAGTTTACGTTACAATGGGGATATTTCAAAACTAACAAACTTAAATTTATCTTTTTCTCAACGATTGACCGATGAAACACAATCACTTACCAGCAGTTTTGGATGGCTCGATAGAGTATTGAAAGATGAATCCATTAACATTCATGCAGAAAAAACATTCAATTTAAAAAAAATGGAACTGCTGTTAGCTTATCAATTTGAGAATGCAAAATTAAATTTCAGTGATGAAAGAAGTGATTTTTCTTTTCAGAACATAAAAATGGAAGCAGCCTCTTTACAACGAATGCGTCATGGAATTGTATCCATCCTTAAAATCCATGCCCCGAGCGGATCTGATATTCTAAAGGATATTGATTTCGATGTTAGTTTCCGCCAGGATCGCGTTGAAGATAAGATTGATGATTCCGAAAACGAAAATTTTGAATCAACAATTAATATCGGTGAAGGAAACAAGTGGAACGAATCAATGGTAAAATTCGCCACTCAATTTACCTCATATTATCAAGATATTTCTTTTGATGTCTTTATGAATATTGGCAGCAATGTCAAATTTCCAACTCTATCCCAATTGATAAGTTCTCAACTGATGTTGGAAACAAATTCTATACAAACAAATCTTGAACCTGAAAAAAACAGAAGCGTCGAAATTGGACTGATTTTGAAACGCGATTTAAGATATCAACCAACAATTTATGGCTGGCAAATTACCGGTAATTATATCAGTAACCATTATGATAATAAATTTAGAGCATATTACGTGATCGGATTGCCGATTACTTTCTTCGATAATGTTGTTGACGCTAAAATTTCCGGGGTTGAGACCAAAGGTAGTGTCTTTCTCCTGCGAAAAAAAATTACAGTTGAATTTGGACTTTCACATTATAATATTTCAGAAAAAGCAGCATTCCCGTTCAAATATGATATGAAACAAATTTTCAACCTGATGATTGATCACGCCGGGTATTCTTTTCTATTTCACTGGTTTAGAGAAGGTGAGCAGACAGGCTGGGTGCGCCAGTTGAACGGGCTATTCTCCGAAGTAATATTACCAGCCTATACAAATATTGATATTCATCTGAGTAAAACATTTCAACTTGGTAAATTAAAGATGTTCGGCAATATTAGCATTCGCAATTTATTGGATGATGATTTTGAATTAGAAGGATTGGCTTTAAGAGACCGTCGTTATTATTTAACCATCGGCGCGCAGTATTAATGAATCTGATCTAAAAACCAGAAATTTTAAAAATTATGAATATCCAACAAACCATAACTTTAATACAATCGATTGATGTTGCTCAGCAAAATTCCTGGTTTTTACCTTTTTAGAATGGAGTCATTAATATTAAAATCAAATGTTCAAAATTTAAAGGGATTTATACATGAGCATATCTAAAAACAGGCTATTTTTAATTTTAATATCTCTCACAATTATTTTTCATTTTAATTGTACGAGCAATCCCTTTGGCAGCGATGACGTTTCCTCGAAGGGCAGAAAATTAACAGGCAAGGTAGCTTTGAGTGGTAACGTCACTCCTGACAATGTTTATATCTGGCTTGGAGCTATCGACGTGGGAGCGTTTTCTGATTCAAATGGAGAATTTAAACTTATGCTCCCTCCTGCCAGCAATCAAAGTGGAGGTGGAATAACAGGTCATTTTAACCTCTATTTCTATGTTGCTAACTATAACGTTGACACAGCTTCCGTAGTTATTCATAAAGGTATTATTCAAACAGGACAGGGAGACGTAAACAAAGATGGTAAAATCAAAGATACTATTATTCTGAAAAAGCTCGTCAATGTCTCGCTATATACAAGCCCTGCAGCATATCCCGATTTCACAGGATACAACACAGCTATACAGGAATATTGTCATTCATTTACCGGTTATGAAGCCCCTCTCACAGTATTAACTGAACTCAGCTCAACTGCTAATTCTTCAATAATAAAATATCCAAATGTAACTCAAGGACCCAGTTCTATCATTTTTTTTAAAAATATAGACCCAGATCAAAACATAATAAAGATGCTAACAATTACTGAGAATACGGCTGATGCAGAACTAATTTCAGATAAAATCACAACCAATTCCAAAATCTGGATCACTGGTTTTCAATTAGAGCCTGGTATGTTACCAAAGGGAAAATACCAGATCATTCCATATTTCCTGATTCAGCAGAATGCTGTTCCTGAAGAATTGTTGAATAACCTTTGTTTAAACATTTCAAAGCCGGGAATGGATTTTATTAATATTCCAATGAAGCTAAGCGGCGGAATTTTGGATATAACGGAATAATTTTAAAATCACTGATAGATTATTATTTTGAATATTTTACATTAAATATTACTTGAACGAAAACTATATAATTTGGAATTTTGCTGTCATTGCGAGGCGTTTTTTGCCGAAGCAATCTGCTAAAAATAAAGGGATTGCTTTGTCGCTACGCTCCTCGCAATGACTCCTGAATTTGAATTTTAGGGGTTTTCGTTCAGACATTAAATAAACCATCTGGAAAATTCGATGCAGTTTTTTTCTCAAAAGAAGCAGAACAGATTTCGGTTCCTATTTATTATTTTCACATTAGCTCTCCTGTTTATCAAATGTACTCACAATCCTTTTGGAAGCGATGAAAATATTTTTCACAAAAACAGCGAGCTATCAGGTAAAGTTGATGTGAAAAATCAAGATTCGCCCAAAAAAGCATTTGTCTGGTTAGAAGGATTTGATATTGGCACCTGGACAGACGACAATGGTTTATTTAAGATCAGAATTCCTCCACGTAGAATACAACCTGGCGAAGGATTATCTGGATCATTCAAATTTTATTTTTATGTTTCAAATTATAAATTAGATTCATCCGCTATTTTAATTAAGAATGGCGAATTGCAACTGTCGCACGGCAATATTGACGATACAGGAAAACTGCGAAGAGCCATATTTTTACAAAAGACACTGAACATTGAAACTAATATTTCACCAAGCTCAGTCCCGGAAGATTACACCAGTGAGATATCAGTGGAACTGCTTCTTCAGGCAACGGATGACACAGTAACTGTAAAATTTCCTGACAAGGCACAAGGTCCATTATCTATTCTTTTTTTTGTAGTGGATAATAAGACGCAAAATTCTATAAAAATTTTTGAGAACAATGTGTTAGCAATTGACGCTCCAATGAGCGCTGATTCGATAACAACTGTAGCGCAAATATGGAGCAGTGGATTTGAATTTACTCCTTATTTCCTTCCGCAGGGAGAATATAAAATAATTCCCTATCTTATTATTAAGCAACAAGCTGTACCCAAAAAATTACTCGAAAATTTTGAAACGGACATTGAAAAGCCTGTTATTGATTTTATTAACGTACCAACCAGGCGCGATGGTGGGAATTTTAAAATAACGCCGGGTGGCGAAACATTAGACTGAAAATTCGAGGTACTAAAAAAATGAAAAATGCTTTGATCCTTTTTACTTTAACTCTAATTTTTATTTTCAATTTAAATGCCCAGGAAAAGTGGACAGTGCAAAGTCCCCTGCCAAAATGCGAAAATATAATCAGAGATGTTTTCTTATTCGACCAAAATAATGCCTTTATTATAGCCCTTGGAACTGTAATGCATACGACTGATGGCGGTAAAACATGGAATTCAAAATGTCTTGCTAAACTTGAAATGGATCTTTCATATTTAACTTCAATCCAATTTGTCGATGAAAACACAGGCTGGATAGTTGGCGCCGCACATTGGACAAATGATGCTATTTTCAAAACAGAAGATGGAGGAACAAGTTGGTTTGTTCAGGAAAGTGGTAGTTCGTTTCCACTATATGATGTGTTTTTTGTCAATAAAAATATTGGCTGGGCAGTTGGAGCATCTGGCACTATTCTCAAAACGAGTAACAGCGGAGAAAAATGGCGACGACAAAACAGCGAAGCCAACAATACATTTTTTTCAGTTTTTTTCATTAACGACAGCACAGGATGGGCGGTTGGCACAAATGGAGTAATGCGAAAAACCACTAATGGCGGCAAAAAATGGTTTCTGCAAACGACCTGTTATTTTAAAAATATTCTCTCAGTCTTTTTCATTAATGCTGCATCGGGCTGGGTTGCTTCAGAAAATGGTATTTTCAGAACTTTTAACGGCGGGAGAAATTGGACAGTTCAAGGTCTTGCAGTATATCCATATTGGCGTTCCATTTATTTTGCCGATCTTCAAAATGGCTGGACTGTTGGAGAAAAAGGAGAAATCGCGAAAACAACCGATGGAGGTGAAAACTGGGTTATTCACGGCTCTGGAATTTACAATGATCTGCTCTCGGTTTTTTTCACTGATAAAAATAATGGCTGGGTTGTTGGTGCGCATGGTGAAATTCTAAAAACTAATAACGGTGGAAAAAACTGGGGCTCCCCCTTTAGAGTAACCAACGATCCGCTTTATTCAGTATTTTTTATCGACAACCAAATTGGCTGGGCAGTTGGAGGCAAATGGGAAAAAAATATAATCTTCAAAACCACAAACGGGGGCTCAGATTGGCTTCCACAGGAGAGCGGGTCTTCGGGTAATTTATATCGCGTTCAATTTATAGACGAAAATATCGGTTGGACTATCGGGTTTGGCGGGATTCTCAAAACCACAAACGGTGGAGAATCATGGACGACTCAAACTGATGCTGAAACCTATGATCTTTGGGATATTCACTTTATTGATTCTGAAAAAGGCTGGGCTGTCGGAGAAAATGGAACGATTATTAGTACTGCGAATGGTGGTTCACAGTGGACGGCTCAAAGCAACACTGTTCCAGATGCTTTGGCTTCTGTCTATTTTATCAATGATAAAACCGGTTGGACGGTTGGCAATGAAGGGACAATATTACACTCAAAAAATGGCGGAAAAAGCTGGACAATCCAAAAAAGTGGGATAGCCAATAAACTAAAGGCTGTTTTCTTTGTTGATGAAAACAATGGTTGGATCGCTGGTACTGCTGGCACAATTTTAAGTACTACAAACGGTGGTTCAACCTGGATTAAACGGACAGGCAACACAAATAAGGATTTGAATTCGTTGCATTTCATTGATGCACAAAATGGCTGGATCGTTGGCTACTCCGGAGTGATTATCAGAACAAAAGACGGTGGCTCAACCTGGTGCTCACAAAAAAGTCAAACAATAAAAAGGTTAGATGCTATTTATTTCAATGATTTCCAAACTGGCTGGATCGTTGGTGATTTTGGTACAGTCCTAAAAACCAGCACATCCGGGACTACCTGGGTAACAGAAAAAAATCTTCAAAATGCAGAAATTCCCAAAAAATTTCTGCTCCATCAAAATTTTCCCAATCCATTTAACTGCTCCACAAAAATACGATTTGATTTGCCCCATTCAGAAAAGGTACGGTTGAGAATATTTAGCGTAAATGGTCGCCAAATCGAAACTCTCATCAATGGCGAACGCTCTGCAGGTACGTATGAATTGGATTGGATAACACATGATTTAGCGACTGGTATCTATTTTTGTCAACTGAGGGTTGGTGACCATGTTGAAACACGGAAGTTGATTTTGCAGAAATAATTTTTTATAACGATTATTCACTTTGATTTTCTTTCATATTTTCATCCTTTCATGCAAAATTGTAATTTAATATATATTTAGGTTAAAAGCCTGGCATAATTTTCTTCACACGATCCTTTATTTCTGCCGGGCCAAAAATCATCAACAGAGCAATGTACAACATCAGTGCCATTATAATTACAATTGCCACTGCTAATAAATTTTGAAAGAATTCAGAAACTGCAATTTGAGCTAAACAGTCCCTCAAGACGAGCTGATAAAAATAGTGAGCAATTACCCCAACTATCAAACATATTGAACCGACATTAATAAAATCACCAATTATAGTTTTAATTTTTATTTGAAAATTAATTTCTTTCCACAGGAAATAAAATAAAAATAAACAGCTCAAAGTGAATGCAATTGATGATGCAAGCGCTATCCCGCCATGCTTCAGCGGAGTTTTGACTAATATAAAATTTAGCAAAATATTTAAAGCAGAACTAAAAATTGCCACATAAAAAGGGATCTTGTTTTTTTGAAAAATAGAAAAAACTCTCGATAAAAAAGCATTCAAACTTAATCCTAATAAACCTACCGAATAACACCAAAAAGCTAATGCAGTTAAATTTGTACTTTCTGCATCAAAAGCGCCGCGTTGATAGACTATATTAATTATTGGGCGAGCCATCACCACCATGATCATAATTATGGGCAGAACTAAGGTGAAGTTCAATTTAATTCCGAGTTTGATACCAGCCAAAAATTCATCATTCTCAACTAACGCCTTTTTTTCTGTCAAATATGGAATCAAGGAGCGGCTGATAGCTAATCCAATTATTGCCACCGGTAATAGTATCAATCTGTGAGCGAACCAGAGTGAAGCAATGCTCCCAGGTATTAAGAACGAAGCCAACATCCGGTCAACAATTTCCACTGATTTGTCCAGTAAGGATTTCAGAAAAATAAATCCGCTCTCTCTTCCCACTTTTTTTAGTTCTTTGTCTTTAATTTTAATGTGGGCATAATACCGGGCTTGTGTTTCCACCCTGATTTTGCGATTAAATACAAATGGCACCTGAACAGCAAGTTCAAAAAACGCGCCAATTAAAAAACCGGCTGGCAGCGCATATATTCCTAAATAGGAACGCAAAAATAAAACTCCAAAAATAACACCAACACTTAACATTGCTGGAGCCAGGCTGTAAACCTTATTCATTTCAAAAAAATTCAATATTCCGCCCACGAAAGCCGCCATCCCAATTATAAACATAAAAGGCAAAATCCAATAAGTCATAACCACTGCTTGCGGTAATAAATCTTCAGCAAGTCCGGGAGCGATTATTTTGACAATAAGCGGGGCAATCAAATAGAGAATTACCATTAATATTAAAATTGCTAAGATCATGAAATTCAAACATGAAGAAAGCAACTGCCAGCCGTGGCGATATTTTTTCTGGCTGATTAACTTTTTAAATGGCGGCATGAAAGCGCGTTCCACAACATCTTCACCCAGCACTTGTCTGAAGAATGCCGGGATTGTAAAAGCGATTACAAACAGATCCATTGACCGATTTGTTCCATAAAAAGCTGCTGTTACTAATTCCCGCATAAAACCGAAAATACGAGAAACAAATGTTCCAGAGGCAAGATTGATTAAGTTCTTAAATATTCTACGAGACATATTTCAAGTTCAAAGTTTGAAGGTTCAAGTTGCAAGTTCAAGATTTAAAGTTCAGTTAGTTACTATTAATTTGGATAAAGCCTGATTTCTCTTTAACCTGAATAATTCTTTAAATCTTTTTCTTGTTATTTTTTTCTTGATTTGTGGAAGCAAACGCTCTGCTTCCTTAATTCCTTCTTTTATGATAACATTAATCTGGCTAAATTCAGCCCAATGGTATTGCCCCACTTTTGGTTTTAATACAATATCTGCCTGTTTCAATTGTAACTCTGTCAATGCCTTTGAAGTCATCTGACCTGTTCGACTCATAATTTCCAAAATATTATCAAACTCTAATTTTATTTCCAGTTTCTGAGAGACATCAATGGCTATCACAACATCTGCACCCAATTGCAAAACAGCTTGAACAGGTACATTCTGTATAACACTACCATCAAGTAAATAGTAATCTGACATTGACACTGGTGGTAAAAATCCCGGTATTGATCCGCTGGAAATGATTGCTGTAATCATATCACCGGATTTTATTACAGTTTCTTTGCCAGAAATTAAATCAGAAGCGACTGCACAAAAAGGAATTTTTGTATTTTCAATAATAGTATTATCTATCAAACCATCAAATATTCCTTTCAGTTTCTTATTACTTACAATTGAAGTCCGACTTGGGGCAAGATTAATAATTACACGCTCTTTTAAAAATGTTACAACATGAGAAAAAAGGCTATCTGTGTCTTTTCCTTTTACTATCTGTTCCAGGCGAATTTTTTTAAAATCAGGACTATTTATATAATCGAGCATTCTTCTTTCAACATCCCGAGCATTAGGATTCAAGGCATACATTGCCCCGATGAGCGCTCCAGCGCTGGTTCCTGCAATATAATCAATGGGGATTTTTTCCTGCTCAAGTATTTTTAGTACGCCGATATGCGCCATTCCACGTGCGCCGCCACCTCCAAGGGCAAGCCCTATTTTTGGTTTTTTGAACAACTTTTTCCTTTCTTTTGTTTATAATTACTAAAAAACAAATCTTGCAAAGATAGCAATATATTAATTTATTGTCAACTTGATTGGAATGCTTTTTTTATAATTTATTACGCTGCCAATTCACTAATATTTTCTTTCACCTTAATAATTCCATTGACAATATCTTTCATGTCATTTTCATCGCCCAATAATACAAACTGTGGAAACCAAATAGCTTCATCATAGCAGGCTTTTTCTGTCTCAGGTAAATTAAATGTTGTATAATCAACTCCAACATCAACTTTTCTACCTCTTGCACCAAATGCCAAATTCTTAAATAATGGTTGAATATTTAACGGAATCGAATAACCAGCGCTAACAATAAATCCCTCTTTTCTAAGCGCATCAATGAATTTTGATTTTGGAACATTATTAAAATATTCTTTCTTGTAACGCCATATAAAAAGATGACAGGAATTACTGGTAATATTCTCATCTTCCTTTAAAACCTCGATACCCTCAATTTGTGAAAGTTGTTCATTCAAATATTTAGCATTTTTTTCTCGTCTGACTTTTAATTCAGGATAGCGTTCAAATTGCGCCAATAAAATTGCGCCCTGAAATTCAGACATGCGATAATTTCCACCTAAATAATAATGCTCATACCAGACACCACCTTCTACTCGTCCGCAGTTAGCAAATGATCGGCAAAATTTGGCAGTTTCTTCATCGTTAGTCAAAATTATTCCACCTTCAGCAGATGTAATATTTTTTGAAGATTGAAAACTAAAACAGCCTGCATCACCAAGAGCGCCAACTTTGTTATTTTTCCATTCAGAACCCCACGCTTGAGCCGCATCTTCAATTACTTTTAAATTGTGCTTTTTAGCAATTGCATTAATCTCATCCATATTACAGGGGCGTCCTCCAAAATGTACCGGCATGATAGCTGCGGTTCTATCTGTAATCGCATCTTCTATCTTGTCATTATCAATATTATATGTATTTGGATCAATATCCGCAAAAATTGGGATAGCGCCGGCGTCAAGTATCGCCGTAGCTGAGGCAATAAATGTATAACCAGGTAAAATTATTTCCTGCCCCGCATTTACTCCGGCTGCCAGTAGTGCAATTTTCAAAGCACTAGTACCGCTATTGACACAAATCCCATAATTTGCCTGATGATAATTAGCATATTTTTCTGAAAATGTCTTAACTTTGTCACCGTGTAAAGATCCCCATTTACCACTTTCAAGTACCTGTTTCAAATTTTCAACTTCATGTTGATCCCAAATCGGCCATTTAGGGAACGGTTTGGTTCTCAAAGCTGATCCACCATTAATTGCTAATTTTGACATACTTATTCTCCTATTATTATTAAAATATTAATTGTGTTTATTAATTATTTCACAATAAAGCTTTCATCCATTTCAAAATCTTCCAGCATATTTGTTATTCGCAATAAATTTTTGTGGTAATTTCCAACTAATGGTTTGCAATGAGTCTCTATGGTGATGTACTTTACTGAACTTCCCTGCATGATTGCTCGAAATTGTCCATTCCAATCGATTGAGCCGTCACCAATAACAACAAATTCTGGTTCTCCATTTTTATTAATGAGGTAATCTTTTACATGCACTGAAAAAACATGGTTACGAATTGCAAGATAACCATAAGGATATGGAATTTCACCAGCGAAAGCGGCATTTGCTAAATCCCAATTTGCCTTCAGGTTTTTCGAATTAACATCATCTAAAATTTTAGCAGTATTTGATCCTGTGTCAGCCCAGTATCCGTGATGATTTTCCAGCAGTAAATTAAATCCATATTTTTCAGCCAATGAAGCCATTCTTCCTAATATATGAATAACCTGAACATAATTCGTTTGAGGTTCTCTTGAATATCTCTGGAAACCAAAAATAATAATATTTTTTGTATTCAATTTTTCAGCCAGGCGGAAACTTTCATAGATATTTTCTTCAATTTCAAGTTTTAATTGAATTTCATCACTCATTGAAATTCTGAACAGCCCCGGTGAAATTGCTGATATATTCAAATCACACTCATCTTTTAATTCGATTACCTTCATTATTTCATCTTCTGAAACATAGGGAACTCTGCCGCTTTTCAAATGCCGAATCTCAAAATCTCTAATTCCCCATTGCAAACCAAATTTAAGCGCTTCTTGAAAATCAGTTGATATTTCATCAGAAACAATCGAAATACGCATTTAGTACTCATTCCTCATCTTTGATTGTGCTAAAATCCAACCTGGATAAACCAGAACCAAAACAAAAAAAATCTTTTTAGATACTAATTATATGCCTATACAATTACCATATAGGAATAAGGAAATACAGACTGTGAATATTTCAGGTTATATCGCAAAAATTCTGAAACTCTTTAAAATCTCCTCAAAATCTGGTCTTAGCAAATCATACTCTTTACTTCTCACCCGACAAATAATCGCATATCCCAGCTTATTATGAACAAGAAACATAGCTATAAGAACTGGATATTTTTTTTGAGCTTTTTCAGGAAACTCGATCACATAATAAGCGCCTCTGAGCTTACTTGCACCTGTTAATGTTACATCACTCACTACACGGACACTATCAGCAGCAGGAAAGTTTAATTTCGTTTCTTTAAGACTTTGTTGAGCGATGCTGAAAGCCATCCGTGGCTGGTCTAGATTAATTATACCAACCTGTACAACTGACAGTGTATCAAACAAATCCCGGCGATACATTTCAGCCAGTACATTGATATTTTTTATAAGTGATAATTCAGGTTTGAGCGCAATAAGTGAATCTACGTCTTCAAAATAAAACATTTCCCAATCATTGCTCGGTGGAGAAATACCAAAATGATAAAGCTTATTATAATATTTATTATCAATGATCTTTACTTGCTCCTCGAATTCAGGAAGGGATGACGGCTTAAAACTCAATTTACCGGATTTCATAATTATCATTATTGCGATAATTGTAATTAAAAGCATTACTAAAAATAAAATTTGATTTGACGATTTTTTTACGGATGGTTTCACAAATTTTTCCTTAATTGAACAAAAAATAAAAATGAAATTCAGAGTTCATAATTTAATAAAAATATCTTTAAAGTCAAATAAAAAATGCAATAATTTGCTTGATTTTCTTAACAAGATTGGCTAATTTAAATGCGAACATAATTTTCAAATTATTTCAATCCTTCATAAATCATGAACTCTAAAAAATATTCTACAATTTTATCCATTTCTTTTATCTCCCTGGGCTTTTCCTCAATGATAAGCCAGATTGTTTTTATTAGGGAGTTAATCATTTTTTTTATGGGTAATGAATTAACTCTGGGAATTATTTTGGCATTGTGGCTGCTTTGGACTGCTGCTGGCAGTGGGTTGTTCGGTTTGCTTACTCGATATTTAAAAAATCCATTTAGACTTCTCTATTTTTTACAATTTATTATTGTGCTATTGCTTCCATTGACCATCTTTTTCATTCGTCTGAGCAGAAATATTTTTTCTTTATTACCCGGTGAAGTTACAAGTCCATTTTTGATATTTATTATTCCTTTTGTTGTTTTAGCGCCAATCGGTACATTGTTTGGTTTTTTTTATACATTGAGCTGCAAGGTTCTTTCGGAAACTGAAAAACAAATATCTAAAGTACCCGGCAGAGTTTATTTTCTTGAAGCAATCGGTTCGGGTTTAGCTGGTTTTTTTGCCAGCATTTTTTTCTTTCGTTATTTTGATAATTTTCAAATTTTGTTAATTGTCTGCAGCGTAAATTTAATGTCTGGGTTAATGCTTCTTTATTATTCAAATAAAAAATTGTTTCGTTTTTTAATGTCAGTTTTTTTATCTGCCTTTATTTTAATTGCCATTTTATCTCTTCGACTGAATCGCTTAATTACAAAAAAATCGTGGGGAAATATAGAATTACTCGAATCAAGAACGACCATCTATGGCAACATCTCGGTTACCCGGCTAAATGATTCCATCAGCTTTTATGAAAACGGAATGTTGATTTTCACCCATCCCGATATCATGTACGCAGAAGAGTCCGTCCATTTTGCCCTTTTAGAACATCCAGCGCCAAAAAAAGTACTTTTAATTGGCGGAGATGCCGCAGGAAGTTTACCACAGATTCTATTCCACCCAACTGTTGAAAAAATTGATTTTGTCCTTCTGGATCCAGCTTCAATTGCATTAGCACAAAAATATATTCCTGCTTTGAAAAACATCTTAAAAAATCAAAAAATAAATGTTTGGTATCAAGATGGAAGACTATTTGTGAACAAAACGAAAACAAAATATGACGTTATCATTATTAATTTACCAGCGCCACAGACAACGCTATTAAATCGTTTTTTTACAATTGAGTTTTATCAATCTGTCAGAAAAAAATTAAATAAAAATGGAATTATCAGTTTTTCTGTTAGCGCATCAGAAATTTTTATTAGCAATGAACGTGCAGAATTCCTGGGCTGTTTGTACCACACACTCGACCAGGCTTTTGCAGATGTAATTCTTATCCCTGGTCACTCTGTTCATTATATTGGAAGTAATACTGTTGGTATTTTAAGTGATAATCCTGATATTCTAATCAAACGAATCAAGCAAAGAAATCTGCCCACCAGGTTTATTCGTGATTACTACCTTCGCTTTCGAATGTCTCAGGACAGAATTAAATATATCAATGAAAAAATAAAACAGAACCCAATAAGTCAAGTAAACCGCGACTTCCACCCTATTGGCTATTTTTATAATATCTATCTATGGATGACCAATTTTAATAAAAAAATGATCGGTACGATCAATGATTTTTTTCAACAGGGTAAATATTTTATTTATTTTATTATTTTAATTCTTTCAATTATAGCAATATCTATTTTATTGATATCTCGAAAAAAAAACCAATTATTAATCCGTTCAATTTATACATCGATTATCGTAATCGGATGTACAGAAATATCATTAGAAATTTTAATAATTCATGGATTTCAGGCAATTTATGGATATGCTTATTATCAATTGGCGCTAATAATGACTGGATTTATGATCGGGTTGGCATTTGGGAGTTGGTGTTCACTTTTATCTCTTCAAAAATCAATCTCAGTTTTCAAGCGATACCTTCTATTTCAATCATTGCTGACAATTTATCCTATTTTAACTTTTATTACATTGTTATTACTTTCAAAAACAGTTCCACCATTTTTAGTAATGCAATTCACTTTTTTCATTTTAATATCCGGAGTTGGATTTATCGGAGGTTATCAATTCCCTCTTGCTAATCATTTAATCTCTCAACAAAAGAAACAAATTGATAGAGTTGGCGGGACACTTTATGCATGGGATTTATTTGGGTCGGTAATCGGGGCTTTGTTAATTAGTACAGTGATAATACCTATTTTTGGATTAATCGGGGCAACTTTGTCTTTCTTTGTTCTCAATTTATTAATCTTGCTGCTATTAATTTTTAACAAATTTCGAAGTAGTATTAGTTAATTAATTGCCTCTAAGACTCCTGTACACAAAGAAAAAATAGAAAATGCAATTAATTATTTTTATTGCCCTTTGTGCTTTAGTGTCTTTGTGGCAAATAATTTTTTTAAGACAGGAAACATTTCTAATAATCCGGATTAATTACTCTAACATCCTCCTGTCGTACTGTGAGTCCTGCTGAATCAAAATAATTTATCAGCGGCATGGCATATTTTCTGCTTGTATTCAAAATTTTTCGAAAATCACCGATGGTCATTGTTTGGTTATGGCTAAAGAAATCTCTAATTTTCTCTTCTGCTTCTTTAATTCTCTTTTTATGAAAAATAATCCCTACTTCAATTTTTATCAATTCACCTGTTTCTATCAGGATAGAAATTATTTCAGTAACATGATCAGGACTTATCTTAATTTTTTGAGAAATTTCTCCAATTTTTGATGTTGAAAACTTTTCATCGAAAAAAATCGAAGAAATTTTTTCCATTTGTTCTTTCTGTTTTTCACTTACCTGAATTTTGTGGGTTGACAAAGCAACCCTATTTTCATTCATACTTATTTGTTTTTCATTAATTAAATCAGTAACAACAATATTGAACAACATTGTATCTTCCGACGCATCTGCCAAAACTTTCAAATCTGTTTTTGAAACACCTCGACGAGTCGGATTCTTTTGGTGAAAATCGAATAATACGGAAACTACTAACTTTTTTAATTCATAATAATATTTTTTGTATAAAATATATTGCTTGCCTTTTTCAAAATAGCTGAAACATTTATTGTTTTCTTCAAGATTTTTTATAAGTGATCTAACGGCTTCATTAGTCAAAGTTATTTGTTTTGCAATTTGTTCAATAGTAGTAAATTTTAATTTATTTTTTTTCAGGATTTGTTCGATCATTTGCTCAGGGTTGCCTTGCTCAAAAATTTTTATCTGGCTTAAAACTTCATCAGAAAATCTTTTATGTTTTCTCGGATTAATATCCAATACAACTCCACCTCCAATAGTTATCACTGGAGAATAAGATCTCACAACGAATCGATCACCAACATCTGCAACTATTAGATGTTCCATTCTAAATTGAAAAAATGCAGTTTCACCGGGCTTTATCTCATCTTTATCCAAAATGCTTATGCGACCGATTACTTCACTTGTGCCAATATTTAAACGAATCCTATCGTTGTGTTTCAAAATACGAGGCGTACTTTCCAATAAATAAAATTTCGCATCAAAATATTTTGTAGGTTGAAAATAATCGGGTTGTGCCAAAACATTGCCCCGGTGCACAGCTTTTTTTTCAATCCCAGCAAGATTAACAGCCGCACGATCGCCAATTTTAACGCTCTTCACATTATGCTCATGAATTTGTAATCCACGAACGCGTATTTTATTTTGCTGAGGCAGCAATTCAACATTTTGATCAACAGCTAAACTTCCCGATAAAACAGTTCCTGCTGCCACTGTACCGAAACCTTTCATTGTAAAAATTCTATCAACCGGCAGTCGAAAAATACCTTTATCCTGGCGGTCTTCAGTTTTAGAAATCGTCTCCAGAATATTATTTTTTAGATCATTGATACCTTCACCAGTTTCATTAGAAATTAGAAAAACAGGAGCATTCTCTAAAAATGTTCCTTTAACCAGCTCCTGAATCTCTTCAATAACTAGCTCAACCCATTCAGATTCAACTAAATCTATTTTTGTCAGGGCAACTATGCCTTGCTTAATTTGTAACAATTTTAGAATATCCAGATGTTCTCTTGTTTGCGGCATAATACCATCATCAGCAGCAATTAATAAAAGTACAAGATCAATAGTAGAGACGCCAGCCACCATATTTCGCACAAATTTTTCATGACCGGGAACGTCTATGATGGTAATATCTTCGCCTAAAAAAGCGAAACCAAGATCAATGGTCATGCCTCTCTGTTTTTCTTCCTTCAACCAGTCGGTATCTTTCCCGGTTAAATGTTTAACCAGCGCTGTTTTTCCATGATCAATATGTCCAGCCGTGCCAATTACATAATGTCTTTTAAATTCGTTCATCTAAAATTATTCCTTTTAAATCTTCATAGTTCTTTTTTTAAATTAAAAATGCGACTATACAGGCGTTTTTGTGAAAAAGGATTTTTAACTATTCAGTTAATTTGTTGAATAAATTTCATTCTGAACGAGAGATGGGATTGGAGATGGTGGGAAGTGAAGAATCTCTCATTATAAAGGGAAATTGTTGAAATATAGGGGAGATTCTTCGGTCGCAAGCTCCCTCAGAATGACATTTTTAAACATGAATAGTTACAAGAATTTTTAATTAAACATTGAAATTCAACGAATTAGTTTTTATATTTTCTAAATGGTTTTTCAGTGAGATTCAGTGTTTTTCGGTGCTTAATTTTGCGGCTCGCCGCCCTGGGTTAATTAGTTTGTTAACCGCAGCTATTATTTTTTCTATTTCGTCATCAAATAGCGTTCTTAAATCGAAAACAATTCGATGATTTACTATTCGAGTAACAATCGGTGGATCGCTCAATCTTAGTTTTCTTCCAAGTTCTTCAGGTGAAAATTTCTCTATTTTTAGATTTACTAAAACTGTCGGTAGTGATTCAGTCGCCAATGATCCACCGCCAACTTCGGAGAGTCCTTTTTCTATATTTGCTTTGCCCAAATTTTTTAAAATTTTAACCAATCCATTTTTCAGTTCAATCGCTTTTTCTTCCAATTCAGCTTCAGTTTTTAACATAAAATTCAAAACAGGAAAAGATTTGACTAACTTATCCTTATCAAAGTAAAGCCTTAATGTGGCTTCCAAAGCAGCAAAAGTTAATTTACCGCAGCGCAAAGCGCGCGCCAATTGATTGTTCTTAATTTGATCGATATATTTTTTCTTACCGACAATTATTCCAGCCTGTGGACCGCCAAGAAGTTTATCTCCACTAAAACAAACGACATCAGCTCCCAGCTTAATGCTTTCACCCACGACAGGTTCTTTAGGTAATCCATATTTGCTCAAATCAAATAACATTCCGCTGCCAAGATCGTGCATTACTGGTAAATTGAATTTTCTACCAATCTCAACTAATTCTTTTAGTGAAGTTTCTGAAACAAAACCAACTATTTTATAATTGCTTGTGTGAACTTTTAGCAGCAATCCAGTATTATCATTTATTGCAGCTTCGTATTCCCAGGCATTAGTGTGATTTGTTGTACCTATTTCCCTCATGATGGCGCCGCTTTTTTTCATTATATCGGGTATGCGAAAAGATCCGCCAATGGTAATTAATTCTCCCCGGGAAACTACTGCTTCTTTTTGCTGCGCCAATGTATTTAATATCAATAAGGTAGCAGCAGCATTATTGTTCACGATGGCTGCCGCCTCTGCGCCTGTAAGCTTAATAAGAAGGTCTTCGACCAAATTATGCCGGTTTCCCCGGCTGCCAGAGGGTAAATCAATCTCTACCGAAGAAAAACCATTCGTAACATCAATTAAAGCCTGTTGTGCCTGTTTACTTAAAGGCGCTCGTCCAAGCCCCGTGTTGAGAATGATGCCAGCAGCGTTTATTACTCGCCTTAATTTTGGTTTTAAAGAATTGACAAGTTCTTTTTCAACGAAAGCAACGATTTCTCCTGTTTTCAGAGAATAAGCTTTTTCTTCCTCTTTTTCCATTTGAGAAATTTTTAAGCGCAGCTTATCCAAATGATTTCTTATATGATCAACTACCAGGTCTCTCGGATATTGTACAATCAATTCTTTAATTGAATCTGTTTCAATCAGTTTATCTATTTTTGGAAATTGAGAAAATATTTTTTTCTTTGAATTATTTTTTTCTTCAGCCAAGTTATTTTCCCTTCAATGAATTGTATTTCTAACTTTTAATTTTAAAAAAAAAATAAGACAATAGCAACAAAAATTTTTGGTTTCATGTAATATCCGAGTTACTGTGAACAGACAAAATGTAGTCCGCTTTTTGTAAATATCCACTGATTAATTAACTTCTATTTGTGTTTAAATTATTCATACTTTTAAATTAAGAATATTTTTTCATTATGCAAAAAATAAATTATTCCCATGCTAATTCTATTAAAAATTTGAAACATCTGTTATTAATCAATAAAATTACTTGATTTTTAAATTGTTACACTTTATATTGTCATCAACACCAAATAAAGTATCAATTTGAACTTAGGTAAAAAGGGACACTTTACCTTACACCAATACATTCCAAAATATTCAACATTTTTGTTAAAAAAAATTATTTTTAGGAAAACTATTCTTTCTAAAAAAAGTGCAAGATTTTGTACATGGAAAGTGTCATATAATGTGCCATTTTATTCTTGTGATTATTGAAATACAAGGCATAATCAGAATATCTTTTAAGCTAATCTCTGTACTATGAAAGAATTTAGACAATTTATTTCCTAAACATGATTAGAATAAATATAAATGTCATTATCTTAACACCTTAACTTATTATATTTATTTTTGTTGACCGCTGATTAATTTATTCTTAAAAATTCGGCACAAAGTTTGGATAAGTGATTACAAATTATTCATCAAAAAAATTTAAATAATTTATAAATCTCTTTAACAATAAATAGAAAGCACATTAAATGAAAAAAAATATCATAAATAAATGCTTTTGGATTTTGTTATCTCTGCTAATTATTTTGACAAGTTCAGTTAGGGCAGAGATAATAAAAAAAAGCTATCATTTGTCAGAGCCTATAATAAAAAAACAGTCGGACGGTACGGACTTGTTATATTTCAAACACAGTTATCAAATTGGACAGGTCGGAGGACCAACAATACCAGTGCAGCCAATTGTGCTCTTAATGCCTCCTGGGCGCATTGCCAAATCCATCAGTATTGAATTAAAGAACAACAATATGTTAAATGGAAAGTATAAGCTTTCACCTAAACAATATCCCAGGCGATCCTTAAGTTCTGATAATAAAAATGAATTTAATGAACAAGTTTATAGCAGTACAACAGTCCTTCAAAATCCGGAACCTGTGGTCAGCACCCACTTTTATTGTGGACATTCAATTGCTCTATCTTATTTTTGCCCAATTGAATATATTCCCGCAAATCAGAGTATATCTTATTATGCAGAAGTTGAAGTAACACTGGAAACGGATTTTGACATTACCGCAGTACAAGCTCTTGATAACCATCACTATTCAAAACAAATAGAAAAACAATTATCGAATTTTGTTGATAATTTTGATGAGGTAATCTCCAGTTATCCCTGCCAGATTACCGAATCTGAATATAATTATTTAATAATAACAATTGATAACTTCGTTGATGATTATGAACCATTAGCTAATTTCCATAATGAGCTGGGGCTTAAAACAAAGATTGTTTCTGTTGAAGAAGTTTATTTATCAGTATTAGGTCAAGATGAACAAGAAAAAATCCGCAATTACATAATTGAACAGTATCAACAAAAAGGAATCTCTTATGTTCTTTTAGGTGGAGATGCCGATATAAATCCTGCTGGTCAAATGCAAATTCCGATTCGTAATTTTTACTGCGAAGTTATTTCCGCAGGCGACACAATAAAAAGTCCAACTATACCGACTGATTTGTACTATTCTGCCCTTGATGGAACTTGGGATCAAAATGACAATGAAAAATGGGGAGAACCAGGGGAAGATGATTTGCTTCCTGAGTTAAGCGTGGCAAGAATTTGTGCAGATAACAGCGAAGAGATCAGCGCTATTATTAATAAAATTATTAATTACCAAAAATATCCTATTTTAAAAGATGCGACTAAAATGTTAATGCTAGGAGAATTTTTATATCCTGATCCACTATCTTATGGAGCCGACTATCTCGACTTACTAATTGGATCCAATGAAATTAATGGATATTCTACAGAGGGCATGCCCGATGACTTAGATTTTATTTACCTCTACGATAAAACTCTTGGGGCCTGGCAGATTAACGATTTGCTCCAATCAATAAATGATGGTTGTAATATAATCCACCATGATGGTCATTCAAGTGCTGGATACAATATGAGAATGCGCAGACCCGATATTACGAATGCTAATTTTAACCTTGCTGATGGTGTAAAGCATTTGAATCCAATAATTTATTCTCACGGCTGCAACGCTGCTTCGATTGATATTATTAATTCTGATGGAGATGATTGTATTGCCGAAATGATGCTTGAAATTAATAATTTTGCATCTGCATTTGTGGGAAATACTCGATATGGATGGTTTAATGAAGGACAAACTGAAGGTCCAAGTTTGCATTTGCATCGTGAATTCATAAACGCGCTTTACGAAAAGGAAGCCTCGACAATTGGAGCTGCTCATAAGTGGTCAAGAATTAATACAGCTCCATTTGTTACTCTTCCTGATCAGTGGGAACCCGGCGCTTTAAGGTGGTGTTTCTATGGCTGCAACGTTCTTGGTGATGCAGCGATGGCGGTCTGGACAAATAAAATTAGTGAATTTGAAAACATTAATTATTCTGATCAAATTTCTGAAAATTTCCAAATACAGACCGGTGTTTCTGGCTCAAAAGTAACCCTTTCAACTGGCGGCGAAATGGTTGCAACAACTATCAGCGATTACAACGGTGAGGCTATGTTCAACCTTGATTCAACAATTGCACTATCAAATTTAAAATTATCAGTTACCGCGCTTAATTATAAACCAGTTATCGTTGAAATGGCTCCCAAACCAAATCCATCTTCTGTTTCATCTCCCTCGATAACAAAAGCCTTAAAATTTAATTTAGAACCAGCATATCCGAATCCTTTTAATCCCATTACCAATATTGAATTTTCAATTACAGAAAATAGTCAGATTAAGCTTTTAGTGTTTAACACACTTGGTCAACAAATCAGGATTATTTGTGATGAATATCTTGAAGCGGGTGTACATAAAAAAACATGGAATGGACGTAATGATTTTGGTAATCGTGTAGCTAATGGTTTGTACTTTTTTAAATTGCAAACAAATGAAGGAATTCGATCAGTATCCTGTATTTTATTGAAGTAATTTAATAACTTTCAAGAATCTTGAAATTTTAAATTTGTCATTCCCGAAATCTTTTTCGCAAATCCATATTTTATAAGCAAAGTGGATACAAGGTTAATTCCGCAAGGTGAGACGGGCATGATATTGTGAAAATGTTCTAATTTCTGATATAAAATTAGGTTTGCTCTTATTGTGAATCTCTTGCACTACTCAGCTATTAAGCTTAAAAGTTGTTGTTGTTCAATAAATATATTCTCTCTATTATTTATAAAATGCATCGGTACAGGCGATGCTTTTTTTTTATTAGATTTTTGCAATGCCTTACTTAGTGGAGGTAAACAAAGATGTAGTCCACTTTTAGAAACATTACGTAGTGGAATTAAATAATATATTTATTGAATTTATCGATGTGATTTAAAACCAAGTGATTAAGTGGCAACATTTTGAACATCCCAATAACTGAGGTATTACAAATCCCTTAATTTTTCCCTTGCTTAATTTAAAATAAATTAATAAATTATAAAATTCAAATTGATAAATAATTAGTCAATTATTTAAATATTTTTTTCATCAAATTAAAACAAGGAAATTGCCTATGGCGGAATTCAAACCATTTGTCCCTGCAAATTCTAAATTAAAAGATTTTAATGCAAAAACAATTATCTTGGGCGTTATTTTAGGAGCGGTCTTTGGCAGCGCAAACGCCTATCTTGGATTATTGGTCGGACTAACAATTAGTACGGCAATTCCACTCGCTGTTGTATCTGTCGCTATTCTGCGTGTCCTTACTCCTATATTTGGAAAATCTACAATACTTGAATGCAACATTTCTCAAACAACTGGTTCGGCAAGTTCTTCGCTTGCCTCGGGAATTATTTTTACCATTCCAGCTCTTTTTATCTGGTCAAAAGAACTGGGTGTTGATGTTGACCCATCGTTATTTCAAATGACAATTCTTGCCATGTTAGGCGGTGTAACCGGCGTGCTTTTTATGATCCCTTTGCGAGGGTTTTTAATTGTAAGAGAACACTACAATTTACCCTACCCGGAAGGTACTGCCAGCGCAGAAGTACTGATTGCGGCTTCGGAGGGAGGCTCATCAGCAAAAAACGTATTTATTGGATTGGGACTCGGAGCGTTGTACAAAAGTTTAATCAAATTGCTTTATTTATGGCCGGATAAAATTAATTTACACCTTCCCTTATTAAAAAAGGCTGAAATAGGTGTTTCAACAACTCCCGCGCTTATTGGAGTTGGCTACATATTGGGCTTAAGAATTGGCGCTATCATGGTCGGTGGTGGCTTAATTTCCTGGGTAGTGATTATCCCATTTATTGCCCATAAATTTGGCGATGGCGCGATATTGGCAGATACATTAGTGTATCTTAAATCAAGGGGTTTAGCCGATGGAATTACGACAATCGGACAGTTGAGCGCCAAGCAAATCTGGGAAGCATATATTAGAATCATTGGTGCAGGAGCTGTGGCTGCTGCGGGGATTCTCACAGTAGCTAAATCAATTCCTACTATGATTGAATCGATTAGAATTGGCTTAAAGGAAATTAAATCCAGTGCATCGACCCTGGATAAAGCAAAATTAAGAACTGAACAAGACCTCCATTTAAAATATGTTTTAATTGGAATTTCATTAGTTATTTTTGTCATTACTGCTGTTCCGGGAGTTCTTGGTCAGCATACATTCTTAATGATGAGATTTTTTAGTGCGATAGCCATTGCCATTTTTGCATTCGCTTTTGTAACTGTTTCTTCTCGAATTGTGGGACTGATTGGTGTTTCTTCTAATCCCACTTCCGGCATGGTAATCGTTACACTGTTAGGAACCGGGCTTATTTTTAAATTGATCGGATGGACTGATCTATCCGGAAAAGTTACCGCTCTTACAATTGGCACAATTGTCTGTATTGCTGCATCTATTGCCGGTGATATTTCACAGGATTTGAAAACCGGGTATATTATCGGCGCGACGCCTCGAAAACAACAAATGAGTGAACTCATTGGCGCGATCGGATCAGCATTTTTTGTCTGTCTCGCTGTATATTATCTTGGTAAAGCTTATGGTTTTGGATCTGATGCACTCCCTGCACCCCAGGCAACATTAATGAAAACTGTGCTTGATGGTGTGTTAGGAGGAAATTTAAGATGGGACCTTGTCGGAATTGGAGCGGCTTTCATTATTCCTATTGTACTTTTAAGAATTCCCCCGCTGCCTTTTGCCGTGGGTATGTATTTACCCCTATATACAATGACACCGGTTTTTATTGGCGGATTGATCCGACACATTGTTGAAAAGAAATACAAAATTGGCTCAGACGACAAAGGAAAAGACCAGGGTATTCTTTTAGGTTCTGGATTAATTGCTGGTGAAGGTTTAATGGGAGTGGTTATTGCGGTATTCGCTGTAACGCTTTCAAAAGCTCCAAAATTTCTTGAAATCCATTATTCAACTGAATGGTTAGGACAAATTGTGTCAGTAATTGCTTTTGCCGCATTGGGTTGGTTTTTGTATAATGTTGCTGCAAAATCAAGGAAAGCTTAGCGCAACAAGTTGCAAGTGGCAGAAGCAGTGGCAGTCATATTCGCACTATCATACTGCAACTGCCACTACTACTTTTTACAATAAAACTAACAGCTTTTATTCATTAAATTTCTTGAAAAAAAATACTCAAATGATTTGCAATGCTATAGCAACCGAGAATTGATATTATTTAGATAGTACTATTCGGGCATAAATAGAAGGGCAAAACTATTTAGGGCAAAACCATTCATTTTTAAAAAATGAAATGAACAAATGCTAATAATTAGTTTCAAGAGTCAATTAAAGTGGATGTAAACCAATAATTTCGGACAATAAAATTATAGAACATAATTAGGAGAATCTTATTATAGCAGAATGATTGATAGCAGAATAATTTTATTTAATGATGTAAGCTCTAAAATTGATTTAAGTTAGTATTTGAATATTATAATCTGTTATTCCTTCTGTCAACCTGGATGTTGACAATATAACACTAATCATTTTTCTGTTTTTTAATTATTTCCGCCAAAAAGAAAGCGGACAGGCTGCTAAAAATTATTCTGCTATTTTAAAAATGATCCGAATTCATAAAATTAATTTTTAGAACTAATAGCAATATTTTACAATAAAACAAGTAGTTACGGTTGTTAATATTTTTCAATCCAATTCCGAAATTATGGGATTGCACCCATTAAAGTAGTATTAAAACAATACCTAAATGATAGTTTTTGAAATTGTTTTGCCCATACTCGTTTTGCCTATTCTTGTTGTGATACCTGAACAATTATTTTAGATAATGCTTAACTATTTAATAAACATCATGTTAGCAAGGAAGATAAATTGAAGATTAAAATAAAATACAAATGGAATCCAAAACTTACTGATAAACTTCTTTCATATATTGAACGAGTTGGAAATGCATTACCTCACCCAGCTACATTATTTGCTATTTTCGCATTGCTCGTAATTGTATTATCGTGGATAGCACATAAACTGAATGTAACTGTAGAACATCCTGCAACAGGTGAATTAATTCAAGCTGTAAATTTAATTTCTATCCCTGGTCTGCATCGAATTATCACAGAAATGGTTAGTAACTATACAGGTTTTGCACCGTTGGGTATTGTAATGGTGGCTATGCTCGGAATTGGTTTGGCTGAAAGCAGCGGATTAATTGGCACAACATTACGGTTATTGGTACTTTCTGCCTCCAAACGCTTGTTAACATTTATTATTGTTTTTGCTGGTGTAATTTCAAATACAGCATCTGAAATTGGATATGTTTTACTGGTTCCGTTAGCGGGAATGATTTTTCTGGCAGTGGGAAGACACCCGATAGCCGGATTGGCTGCTGCTTTTGCCGGCGTGTCTGGTGGTTATAGCGCCAATTTATTGCTCGGTACGGTGGATCCGCTATTGGCAGGATTATCAGAAGAAGCTGCTCGCATAATAATTTCCGGTTATGAAGTTAATCCAACAGCTAACTATTATTTTATGGCTGTTTCTACATTCTTCATTGCACTGGGAGGAACATGGGTTACCGAAAAAATAATTATTCCCCGGCTTGGAACATACAAGGGAGACATAGCCCCTGAAAAATTAGATCGTTTAAATAAAGATGAAAAGCGTGGGCTTTTATTTGCTTTAGTAACAGGCACCTTATTTACCATAATGATACTTGGTGGAGTTATTCCTGGCGATGGATATTTGCGAAATCCGGAGACGGGTGGTATTTTACGGTCCCCATTTTTATCAGGAATCATTGCCTTCATTTTTCTCGGCTCTTTTTTTATGAGTGTCGCCTATGGAGTTGGCGCTCATACCTATAAAAATGATAAAGATGTGATAAAGGGCATGGTAAAAGCCATGGAAACATTGGCTATTTACCTGGTGCTTGCATTTTTTGCTGCTCAATTTGTTTCGTATTTCAAATGGACCAATTTAGGTCTTATTTTTGCCATCCAGGGAGCGACGTTTTTGAAATCATTGGGATTAGGACCCATTCCTTTAATGCTTTTATTTATCGTCCTTTCTGGATTTATCAATATGTTTATGGGTAGTGCATCGGCAAAGTGGGCAATTATGGCTCCTGTTTTTATCCCAATGTTTATGTTGTTAGGATTCACACCAGAGCTCGTTCAAACAGCTTATCGAATCGGTGACAGCACTACGAACATCATTTCTCCGATGATGTCTTACTTTGCCCTAATTATTGCATTTGTTCAAAAGTATGATAAAAAAGCCGGGATCGGTACTGTAATTGCCACAATGTTGCCCTATACAATTATATTTATGATTTTTTGGGCTATTCTGCTTAGTATTTGGATACTTTTAGGATTGCCGGTTGGTCCTGACGCTGGTTTGTATTTAAATCAATAGTTATGGTTGTATAATAATTATAATAAAAAGATTCAATATCAAAAATTATTTCTTTTAAATAAAGCTCATCAATGACTCTGTTGAAAAAGTACCCTCCCGAAAATTTTATAAAACAGAAATATCGATATTCGGGAGGGTTTTGGGGACTTAATCAGCAGGATCATCAATGATACAAAAAATTTTACTCATCAACCCGTCATTTGAAGATTTCTATCAAACAGAAATACGGCAACAACCGACAGGTCTGAAATATATCAAAGCTTCATTAGAAAAAGTGGGCTATGAAACTTTTCTGCTCGATTGTCTTTCAATTAACAAAAAACGAACAATCCCCATCCCAAATAATTTAAAATATTTAAAAAAATTCTATCCAACAAACGATTTAAGCCCATTCAAGTTATTCACTCATTACCGACACTTTGGAAAAAGTCTGCCGGAGATCGCTGATTTTATCAAAAATATAAATCCGGATTTAATCGGAATATCTATTAATTTTACACCTTTTTCTGATACTGCGATTAAAGTAGCTAAAATATGCAAAACAATTTATCCTGAAATTCCAATTATCGCTGGTGGGCACCACGCGACTGCTGCACCGAAAACAATTTTATCAACTAACTTTTTCGACTTTGTTATATTGGGTGAAGGTGAACAAAGAATTCTGAAATTAATAGAATTCTTGTATTTAAACAAATTTAATCAACTTAAAAATTTTGATGGTATTGCATATAAAGATAATGAAAATATAAAAATCAATCATCCTGTTTCATCTATTCAAAATCTTGATGAAATTCCTTATCCTGAAATTAATGATAAAATTGGAATGATATTAACTTCACGTGGATGTCCACAGAATTGTAATTTCTGCTCAGTTGAGAACGTTATGGGTAAAAAAGTGAGGTTCAGATCAATTGAATCTGTAATTGATGAAATAAATAGTGGCATTCAAAATGGTGTGCGCAAATTTGACTTTGAAGATGACAATTTGACAATAAACAGAAACAGGGCAAAAACACTATTCAGGAAAATTATGAGCCGCTTTGATCAATATAATTTACAATTATCAGCAATGAATGGAATAATGGCTGATTCTTTGGATGAAGATCTAATCCGTCTCATGAACTCAGCCGGTTTTGAATGGTTGAACATTCCCTTAGTGAGTGGGAGTGTAAAAGTTCAGCAAAAAATAAATCGGTTTCAATCTCAGAAACAATTTTTAAATGTTGTGCGCTGGGCTCAGCAAAATAAATTAAAAGTAGTCGCCTATATCATACTTGGTCTTCCTGAAGACAATTTAGATCAAATGCTAAATGACATTATTTTTTTGTCCAATTTACCTGTATTAATCGGACCAAGTATTTTTTATCCACCTCCGGCATCTGAAACGTTTAATAATTGTATCAATAATAATTATATTAATGGGGAAGATTTTTCACTGTATAGATCGACTGCTATTCCAGTTGAAACGGAAAAATTTTCCCGCAGAGATATTATCACATTATTTCGAATCGTTCGTTTTATCAACTACGCCAAAAATTTAATTGGACACAAAACCATTAGATTTGAAAACATTTTTGATTTAATCAACAAAGAAAAAATAAAAAATCAAAACCTTATCTTCAATTCTAAACTATCAGCAGCTCAGATTGGTGTATTATTAATTGATCAACTTTTGCAGCACAAAAAAATGAGGGGGCTTAATTTAAAAAATAAATTATCAGGCAAATATGAATATGAATGGATTGATTATGAAATCACACAAAGCTTGGTTGATAAATTTTTGGGGGAAATAAAAGGGGAAGAAATATCTGGCATTGTGTAGCTTTACTAAACTTTAAAAATTTAGTAAAGCTAACCTAACAAAATAATCTATTTCAAATAACGCGGCAGTTCCAGATTGTGTCTTCTGAAAACATCTCTTATCGCTTCTCGATCTGCAATGCCCGGCGCCATTTCCTGGAATCCGCTTCTACCTTCAGAAACTTTTATTAAATCAAACCAGAATGAATTGTGAAGTTCACTGGTCTTTGTTGAGTGAATTAATTGAAGATCACCAAAACCGCCAGTTACTCCAAAAATAAAAACGACACCATTTTCAATTTGATCATAACTCCATGCCTGAAATTCTTTAAAGTCCGCAACATTGGGATAGTACTGAATCTCTGACGGCTTACCATATTTGATTAACACTCTTCCTCTATCTGTTTGCCAGCCAGCTCTTTTAATTGATGTAAAATTTGCAGTTGCGAATTGCACTCTTTTTAACATCTCCCGATAGGTTTCTAAAGCCGGAGTATTGTTATTATCCCGTTCCTTCCAAAATCGATACAAGAAAATTCTTTTTGCATTTTCATTTTCTAAATTATTTATCACTTTTAATTCATCATCTTCGATCAAATATTTAGTCGCATTTATCATTACATCTAAATCATCCTGGGGAAGCAGTGCGATTTCACTGCTTGCCATCTGATTTTCAATAGGCAGGTTGTTTCGATCAATGGGAACTACGGCAGGATTATGAACAAAAAACACTGTGTTTGTTGATGCAATTTCATTTGCATTTGAATCGAGAATAGCAAAATTAAGATAAAACTTCCCTGATGGTAATTGTAATACATTGAACATGCCAACTTCCACATCATCATTTCCCCTCACCCGCTTTTTCTTTAAATAAGCTGGTATAGATGCAACTGGTAATCCATACATATCCAGAACTGTTCTTTTTATTTCGAAATATTTACGAGTTACATTTCCCTTTAAATTGTATGATTCAAAATAATAATAGACATCTGGATTTTCTTTAGCAAAAATTTTCAACGTATTTGGAATAACATTGAACCTATTTTTGTCAAACTTAGTTTTATTTGTTGGATTTGCAGGGATTATTTTCTGAGCAATTTCAATGTCGCTCATTTCAATTTTATCATTTCTGAAAGTTCCCACAGAAAAGTCAGCAATCCCAATACTATCAACAAGATTTGGTGATAAAAGATTTTTTGCAATTAATTTAATGTTATAATTTCCCGGCGCAAATAAGTAGCGTAATACATCTACAATCATTCGTGATTGTTTCTCCCCCTCTGAATCCAATGTTTGTTGCTGAACTTTCCACAAGTTGCTAATTATAACATTCTCTTTCTCTGTTATCCGCAATTCCAAAACATAAGAAGCCTTTTCCGATGTGCTATCATCTTTTGTTAATAAACTATAATATATTTCAACTAACGAAGAATCCTGATTAAATCTATATTGACATACATCAAGGCTGAGTGATAAATTTTGTTGGGAAAAACAAGGAAGAGTTTTTAATACAAATAGAAAAATAAAAAGATAACTGAATTGAAATAATTTTTTCATAGTTAGATTCACTTTTATTAGAGTTCATTCTAAAATTACAAATTTTAGTTTACTCAAATATAAAAAAGGATTGACGACATTAAAAAACGCCAATCCTTTTCTAAAGTCTTGACTATTGCCTAATTATAAATTAAAACATTACAGAAACGGTGACCCATTGATTTGAGCTAAACCATTTCGTATCACGATAGGCATAGTCGACCAATATTTTGGTGCTTCCAGCAAGCGCATACTTAATACCAGCGCCAGCAGTGAAACCAAAAATATTATCAGCGTTGTCTTCTGGCATCTGTCCATAACCACCTCTGACAAAAAACATATCATTGAAACCATACTCAACGCCACCCATAATTTCATCTAATCCATAATTCTGGTTTCTATAATTGGTAGCGACAGTTACAATATTCTGATCGTTCATGCGGTAGTCATAAGCCAGACCAATCTCGAAAGTACTTGGAAGTTCGTATGATTGACTTTCAAGTCTCATATCTATTGTTGCCGAGCCAGCTTCAGTATAAGGCATTTCAACAGTTCTCTGCAAATCTTCACCGCGATACTGCATCATACCACCGAAGTTGTTCAGAGTTAATCCCATACGGATTCCAGCGCTGCTGACATATTGAACACCAACATCAAAGGCTAATCCGGAAGCGCTGGTTCGCATAAAGCTTTCCGAGATAATTTTAGCATTAACGCCGAAGAAAATACGGTCTGTCATCTGACGTGAAAAAGTAAAACCTAATACTATATTGCTTGGTTCCACCATAATTCCCGTACCTTCTGTGTCATATTCGGTGGTCTGTTCAAAAGATCCGAAATCATAAATTTTGGCGCTGATCCCAAAAGATCCAATGCTGCCGAATTTTGACGAGATTGCAAAATAATTGACCTGTGTACCAGCAAGCCATTGCAGATTACAAAAAGTAGCCTCGGCGCTTGCATCAGACGCAGATAAACCGGCAGGATTCCAATAGATAGCCTCATTTCCGTTAACCATAGCGTTAAAAGCGCCTCCCAGTGCAATCGCGCGTGAGCCTACCGGGATTAATAATTGCTGTGCTCCTGCGCCGCCCAATTTATCCTTGTTTCCCGCCATCAGCATGGTACTGCTGAAAGTTAGGGCGATAACAGCGATTAAAATTATAATTTTGTTTATTTTCATTTTTTTTATCTCCAATTTAATTTCAAAATGTTTACTTTTGGAACATCATGAAAGTCAAAAAATATTACAGATTTTTTAATCTCTGTTTTCTGAAAATAACTGCCATCTTAACGATCTTCTCGCCAACATCAGGTACATCGATATGAGCAATATACAAACCACTTGCAACAGGAAGATTATTTTCATTCCTTAAATCCCATTGATGCGTGGTCGCAGTGGCTTCTTCATGATCAATAGTACGAACCAATTGACCAGCAATAGTGAAAATCCTGATGGTACATTTTTCCGGCAGGTTGATAAATGTCATGTGCTCCTGATGGAGTTGTGTTTCTTCTAAATTATATGCGAAGTATGGATTGGGAAATACATTGATAATATCCAATCTCTTCTTGGCATCATCAATTACTCCATCTGTTTCACCCTTAATATTAAAGGCGAATTTATCAACACCTGCAACCACCGGTTTTGGCAAGTCTGCAGGAGCAGGAACAACTAATTTAACGATATCGCCTGTTTGCCAAATCGTACCTGCTTTATAAATGAAAGTCCAGGTCGCCATTGTATCCTGTCCAGTAAATGAACAGTTGTGAACCTGTTCATCATATTCATTTGCAATCACATAACAAACACAAGCGCCTCTTGGAGCCCAGGTCGGAACAAAGAGTGAATCAGAAACTTTCTGAGCGTTATCGGTAAATGACAGGTTCAATTGAATATTTCTGTCTATATCCCAAACCTCAAACGGAATGCGGACGAGGAAAGGATCCCTGGAACCTGGTGATGGATTTTCCGGATGCTGCGTCATAAAGAAAGCCAGATCCCCAAAACTGAACATCAAAGTAGCAAGCTGTCCGCCTGAGGTTACTTTCATGGTTGAAGAATCCATCACACCAGTAAACCTGATTTCCAAATCATTGTAAATAATTGATTCATCACGAGTACCTTTTCTGAATTGCCCATCAACAGCCAATGCTGTTGCTTTGCCAGATTCAGCAGGATTGGTCAATTCATTAACCAAAGACGAATCAGGACCTTCTGATGATATTTCTGCATCAAACTCGGTTACAACTTCCTCTTTAAAATTAGCGGTTATGCCAAAAAAGAAATCCATATCAGCGCCAACAAGAGTCTTGAATTCAACATTTTTATCAATCGAATACTCAACAATGTCAGTATAATCAGGTAATGCCTGACCGTTTTTCCAGAGCGTCCAGCTGCTATCGGCATTGATCGTCACTTCGTAAGCTGCAGTCTCAACATTGATCGGGTCAATCATTTTTACCCAAACTTCATAATTTACCTCATCAGCCATACCAGCCGAATGTTCTATGCCAACTTCATCGAAAGAATCGTAGCTCACAACAGTTCCGGGTCTTTCCTGGTGCGGTGTTAAAGTCATAACATTCTTTGAACTCTCAAGTATCTTGGGCACGGCTTCACCATTGTAGCCATAAGAAGTTACCACAACATAATAATAACGACCATTTGCTAAAGTCAAATCATCATAATCTTTTGTAATGGTATAATTATATTTGAGGCCTCCATCCTTACCAAAAGCGCTTGGCAAGTCGAGAACAGCGCCAGTATTTTCATCATAGCCAACATCTAACACTGACATTATACCATCTTCAATGTCATAAGTCTCTAATCTTTTCCAGGGACCGCCGGGGGAATCGCCGATATAGACATTGTAACCTTCGAATGCATATCCGGCATCATTCTCGTAAGCTTCTGCATCTTTTCCCCAGGTTAACAGTATTTTCTTATCTAATTCTGATACTGTAATTTCTGGAGCTAACGGCGGAGAAGGAACGTTAAAACCCAAATTATATGCCATTTGTAATTGTTCATCATATACTTTTAATAGAGCAATGCTTGAAAGACGATCGCCTCCCTGGGCAATTACACAGCCAACAACGATTTTTTGGGTGTCGCCGACTGCCAGCGTAAATGGACCGGAACCGGTCAACATTCGAATATCGTCTGGTGGAGATTCCATCGTAGATAACCAACCTGATTGCGTTACAGGATCACCCGTATTCAGGAATGTTGTTTCTTCACCTGTGATTGGATTAATCCAGGGTGCGCCATCTTTTTGCAGACCAGCTAAATAATTATATACCCACTCAGCGCCTTGTGCGCTGTATGGTGGATCTCTATAAACAGCATGACCATTATAGTACTTATTGAATGATGTAGCGCCCAAAATCTTTTTATCAGGAATCAATGTACCATCCGGCAACCTTGCTGTATCACCGGGAGAATCAACGATTGGTCCCCGGAAAAAGTCCCAACCCAAAGCAGGTGGACGGCTGCCATAGGTGGCATCACTCGGTTTACCGCCGTAACAGTAGCTCATACCAGTCGCTATATCGTAACCAATTAAATCATCGTTGGCATCTCCATTGTCAACATCTGAAAAGGAACCGAGATAACAATCCATCACATCGCCTTCGCCTTTGTTTATCAATGTGTATTGGAAAAATAATGCATTACCAAGCGCCCCTGACCTATCGAAAGCGAAAACGAGAAGATGCAGTTCAATACCGATTGGCTGGGTATTATATGTTATACTATGCATGTTCTGGTCTAAATCGTTCATAACTGCATAGAGCATTTCATCACCATAACCAACCCAATTACCACTTTCATCAGAAACCGGCGGCGCGCCTTGCTGCTCTGCAAAAGTCTGCCAGGTTGACCATGAATCAATATCCAGAACATCGCCTGCAGGCGTACCATCCGCATAGTCTTTGTGAACTTTGTAAACACGGTACTCATCTTTAGCCGGGTCATCGGGAGAACCATCAGAAAGAATTAATCCGGGCTGGTATTCAACATTGTAATCAGAACAC
>Ga0075123_10000083_pt1 | contig 44466 bp, 46 predicted proteins | sample AntAceMetag02UKX_FD_69808 | JGI IMG/M metagenome (GOLD analysis project Ga0075123, IMG submission 69808) | Saline lake microbial communities from Ace Lake, Antarctica - Antarctic Ace Lake Metagenome 02UKX | ecosystem: Environmental > Aquatic > Non-marine Saline and Alkaline > Saline | place... | reverse complement strand
TCTGGTTGTGCATATCCATCAGTGTTGTGTTCGTCATGCTCTACGGGTGTTCCGTGTTTGAAGAAGAAATAATCAAACTCGCTAGGAACAAATATATTTCCTACTTCTATGTCGTAACCCTGTTCGCCAATATCAAATCTTCTGCACTTGTGGTGCCACTCGTTGTTGTTGTTGTATCCAGCTCTAAATAATTCCATATATTCTCCGGTAAACGAATCTCTTGTTAAAAATGAGCCTGGTTAATCAGGCTCGTTTGGGTTTTGGCTCTTCTTTCTTGGTGCAGACGGACCTAGTGGAACATTCTCTTCATCATCAATCACAAAACTAATTGAATTCATTAGATCTATTGTAACCGGGCAATCCCCAAGCTCAGAAAGCTTAACAAGTCTTATCGGTAGATCAACTGTCTCGTCTAGAACAGCGTTAAACTTTTCCATAAACTCTTTCATCTTCTCTGTTTCTGATAGAGGGATATGCATATCGCCGTCTTCGTTTTCTACGCCAATTTCTTCAATGAGTCTTGTGCGTGACGCGTTAGCGTCTATTGTTTCCTGTGTGAACAGGCGCATCATCTTTCCGAACCAATAGCATGCTTTTGCGCTTGGACTCGGCCTAAGTGATAAAAGCTCTGACATGATACTCGGCTCAACACCACCCCGATTTGACATCACAAAATATATGTCTCTAATCTTAATTTCCATCTATTCTTTCTCCTTTTGTTGATATACTTATTATACATTATATTTTTAAGAAATCAACTATTCTCTTGATTTGTGTTGGTTAGGTGAGGTCGTCAGATAAGCGTCTCGGAGGCCTCGGTCTTGATAGTCTCGTCTCCCTCTGCGCGAACACGTATGCCGATGTACTGCATGGAAAGATCAATCATCATTTTGCGAATCCACCTAGCTAACACACCAGCAACCTGTGCGTTTGTCAGGTCGTCAAAGGGAATTAGAACACCATCTTCGTCATATAAGTCTCCGAAGACCTTCGGGTACAGATAATGACAGGCATTTTTCAGCGTAGTTATCAGCCTAAATGTCGCTGCCGTGAATGAGAATCTCACTGTACTGGTGCCATCGCCATTGTCTTCAAGTGTTACTTCCATTTCAATCTCCTCTCGTTGTGCTCTAGGTGTAGAAGTCTGGGGCCTTGGCCTTAGTCGCAATGCCCGTTGATTGGTAATGAACATCTACATAATGAATAAATGGATCTGGCACCGCCCCGCTTGACGTTATGTTGTTAGTAGTCATCTCTAGTCGGACCAGAATAACCCCATCAACCTCTAAATCGTCCGTGTCCAACTGTAGACCAGCCGGGGCCGAGGCTGAGTATTGCGTCTCTGACAGGATATGCTGATATTGAGTGGTTGAAGCTGTGCCCACAAATGTCCCCGTTGCTGGGGCACTAAATGGCGCTTGATTGTGCCCCTTGGCATAGGTGCTTTCTGCTGTGAACGTGACCGTCCCTCCCGTTACCAGGGTGGAAATATGCGACCAGTGGACGTGAATATAGATGTCTGACCCAGGAACGTAATCGTGGGGAATGTGAAACTCCAAGATTGCCTCATCCCCAGCCGAAAATAGATACTGGTCTATCCCTCCTATGTAGGTAGTGCGCGTTGGCTTGTTTGCACCTCCAGCATTGGTAATATTTCCGAGTAGATCCTGCCAGCCAAACGTCGGGGCAGCGGTGTCTACCTTGATGCCATAGCCAGATGTTTTGGGCAGGACCAGGTCTGAGTTGATATTGACGTGTCCATCCGGTGACAGCGTAATATCCGCCAGCGCTGCGACAGTACCCACCGTGGTTATGACCAGCTCACCGTCAGTAGCTACCGCGAAGGTTGCGTAGTCAGCAGCGCCGCCGTAGAGACCGAGTTGCCTGCCTACTTGGTGGACTTGGAGCTGCTGACCGTTGTCGGTGGTGGTGCCGATGAGGACGTTGCCACCGTGTTCAATACGAAAATGCATTGTATCGAGTAATCCACCGTCATAATATCGTTCGCGAACGGCAAAAAACGCAGCCACTGGGTCTATGAACATGTCCCACCAGTGCTTGTATACTGTCGGTGTTCCGCTCGGTACGGTGAGTAATTCTATCGCTGGGGCATTGGTGTCATGCACGCGAGCGACGCGCACGACAGCACCTGCAGAGACAGCGTTGAAAGTTCTGGTCGCTAATTGCCAACCAACTGCATCTCCAGCAGAAATAAAATTACTAACGTCGAGACCTGCTACTCTGGGTGCCGTTCCTGCCCCAATCCTCCCGTTCGCCGTATTCACGACCAGCGTATTATTCCAGACACCATTCTGCTCTACCACAAGCGCGGTAGCGGAGTTGACGTTGATGCGTTGCGCCGCAGTAAACACATTCGCTGTGCCCAGCAGCGCCGCAGTCCCCGTAGCCGGGACGGTCAGCGTGTATGGAGCACCAGCTATTAGCGTGAGTAGATTTGCTGGTGGTACAATGTTTGAATCTACAACTGTATCTCCACCAGCTCCAAACTGAGCTATGCGTCCGGCTGTGCCAGAGATAGAACCTGCAGCAGCTGCTCCAATATCAGATAAAACCTCAACTCCGGTTCTGAACTTGACCAATCCTCCGTCTGATACTAGGAACTTATCGTAATCAGCAACACCAGCAATAATTGTGCTTATAGTTAGGTTGCCACCCAAAACGTTATCCGCAGATCCATCCTGATAGACACCATAATCAACCCCAGCAGTTTCCTTCAGGTACAGCGAATATACGTCTCCGGTAGGATCGCATACCGTGTCCACTTCAATGTATTGACCGTAGATGTCGCCTGTTATGGTGGCGGCGGCCTCAATGTCTAGGAAGATATGCCCACCAAAGACATCATCGCCTACTGTTCCGCCGTCAATGTTTACTAATGAGTAGAAAATATCTACATCAGACACCGTGCCGTCCTTTAGCCACAGCTCCTGCACGATACCATCAAAGTAACGAACCTCGCCAGCGGCCTGATCCATCACAGTTAGGAGTTCTAGACCAAAGAAATCGTCGGTGGCTCCGGTAGCACCAGCAGTCTTTCTGTGTTCGCTGTAGATTCCCTCGTAAGAGCTAGCTGTATCGACAGCATTGTTTTCCACAACAAGATCAGTAAAGTATCCTAAATCTTCTAGCCAGTTCCAGACAGCACCAGTATACCAACCAGGCTGAGGGAGGTCATCAGCATAGGCCATCGCTCCCTCATCACCTGCGACAAGGGTTAGTCCCTCGATGTTAGCCTGACTATCTACTAAGAGCAGCTCTGGTAGCGGATTTCCTGCACTAGAATGCCTCATACGACCTCACTTGCCTCATTGCTGTACTCACTATCTCCTAGCGATGTATCTGTAGCTTTTACACGATAAGTATAAGTATGCCCTTCCGGAACGTTAACATTATCGTAAGTTTCTATATCCGCTGCCACAGTATCAATCTCCCCAAATGCGCCAGCATCTGTTTTACGCTCAATGCTAAATCCATCTTCGTGCTCTGAATTATCTATCCAGTTAAGACGAATGATTGTGGCTCCTGGAAGAGCAAAGGCTTTTAGAAATTGTGTAGGCTTTTGAAACATCGTGTCCCAGAAATTGAAAGATAGGCGAAGAATCTCTGAGGGTTCTAATGCACGATTCCAAATTCCACATGGTCCCATATAATGACGATACGACGCCGTACCGTCGTGCATAGCAGCCAGAGTTAGCGATGCTGTGCTATTGAATACAGGCGTCGCAGGTTGCTGACCGTCCTGTTTACCATCTAGGAAAACAGTTTGTGTTCCATTTCTAAAAGTACCAGCAACAACGTGATACTTATTATCAGTTATTGGAGTAGCCCCAAATAACCAACTCGCCACCAAATCCCCGGTCCACATGCTAAGTTTTCCAGAAAAAATTCCAAGGGCATATCCGGACCAGGGATTAGCTACAAGATATTTAGCCATGATACGAGTATCGTCATCACTTGTACGTATTATAGAGAGCAACGTAATTTCTGACGGCTCCAATAATGAATAGTCACCAATAGCTATCCTCCCGCCAGTAAACCACCATCCTGGGCCAATTTCCTCCTTATATATTATGATACCACCTATTAAACTACCATGATGGCCGTATCCAGACACATCAAGAGCCACGTTGGCGCCATACCCAACATGCGGGAGCCACATACCAATTAATCCCTTCTTCATCTCAGGTCGAATGAGACTGAGAGGGAAACCATATGAATATAGCCAGCTAGGAATCGATTGTAATTTCATCTTTAACCCTACTGAATCTCTGGTACAATAGGATCAAAAACAACGTGACTTTCTCCATCATCAGAATGAAAAGCAGCACCGCTCTCATTCTTCACAACCAATGAGCCATATCGCTCTGAAGGAGAAAATCGCCCGACCTCCGCAACTTGCACAGTATTAGCGGCCTGGACGGTACAGATAAACACTCCGATAGATTGGAGTTGTTTGACCGCGTCGTTTAGATTTGCCGAGTATCCAGCATATGCAGCATCTACTCCTGACGCTCCTCCTGGATTACCATTGGCTGCTGTAGCATGCTGAGAAGGAGCCCAATACAGCTCAATTATATCTCCCGCAATTGGGGTGGCTGCCATTTCAAAAGCGCAACGCACATTATATTCTGTTGCACGATCTTCCCCAAGATCTACCTTTGTACTCTGCCGACCTGCACCATTTGCAAGCGACGCCAGAGTTAATTGCGCTTCAGTATCTACTGCTGATGCATGTCGTAGATCATTCGCTGCAGCTGGACCAAAATCACCCCCAATATCAGCAAAAGTAATCTGATCTGGGGTGCTATCCATTTCTTGAACTAATACTTTGTTAGCCATTACTTATTCTCCTAATAATCTAGCATCTTGCACATGACCAGGCTTCACAACCCCAAGACCAAGTTCTGTTGCCTGGCTAACTAGCTCAATACGGGAGGCAGCTAGGTTTGTCACTGTCTGACTACCTGCCTTGTATATCCAGACTACAAAATTGACATTAGCCTCAGCCCAAGGATCAACTATCACTCTTCCACAAAAAGCCATCCAGAGCTGGCGTTGCTCGTTTGTAAGAGCCCCGAATTCAACGTTATCAGATTGCTGGAATATCACATCACCACTTAGTCCCTGCAAGTTTTTCTCGCGGTAGGCAATATTGAGATCTGCTGCAATCTCAACATCCGTCATCGCGGCATAGGCGCGGCCTAGCGGGTCCAGGTCAATCTCATTCCATAAAATCTGCGAATCCATCGTTACACCTCCACTGCTGTTAGGTCCATTGGTGCGGCAACCGCAAGGTCGTCCGCCTTTAGTAGTTCAATCGTCGCCATCTGACACGTCTTGGTATTCCCTGCTGCCGCCGCTCCCCAGGTATCAGTTACATCAACAAGGAGTGCTGCTGTTGTGTCGGCTGCAGTTGTCCCAGCCTTAACCATCCTACGACCTGAATCATCATCAAACTCAAAAACCCCTCCAGCGACTACTGTTCCAGCGGCGCCCGTAGAGCGACAGGCTATGTCTACCTTCAGTGACCAGCCCAACTCATCTATGCCGCTTGGCAGGGCAACTACGCCGGTACTACATACTTCTGTGCCTCCAAGCTCGACTTTGACGTTCAGCGTTGGGGTGCCAGTATCACTGAAATAACCGTAGAGCGTTAACCGAATGACTGTTCCAACGTCCAGGGTATCCGCTGGAATCGTTTTTGATCCCCGCCCCGCGCCCAGGATAGATGTCTCATCAGCTGTGTTGGCAACGGTAACATCTGCAATCTGCGAGAATATAAGCGCTACATTTCCGTCCCCTCCTCCCGCATCTTCCCAGGCCGAGCCGCCAGCACCATTTGATGTGAGTACCTGTCCGTCAGTAGACGCACCTGAAGTTAGATTAGCAGCGTCAAACGTACTGCCATCACCAGCAACTCCAGCATGTGCATGATCTCCTAATGGAAGATCGTTAAGAGTTATCATCTTCTTGATGTTAGCAGCTTCTGAGTCTTCAATTACCAGCATGTCACCGGCAACCGGCGCGGCCTTATTGGCAATTGCTGAGATCTCTGACGCTACGTTATCATGAATCGCATTGACATCTGTGTGGTCGAGGTCTGATATGTCGGCTTCAACTAGTACGCGACTTTCTACGTCCGTGCCATCACCAATTAGCACAAAGCCATCTGCGCTCGCGTCATAGGCTTCCCAATCAGCAGCTCCACCTCGGATGATGTATCCACGTACGTAGGCTGCTAGCTTAGCAAGGTCAAGTTCTCCTGTTGAGTTTACTAGATCGAGATACCAGGCTCCCTCTTGCCCATCCAGTAGATCAGCATCCAGCCCCGATCCAGCTCCATCATTAGCAAGGATCGCAGCCCAAATCTGTGCCCATGTCCAGTGATAGAGACCAGCCCCATCTGCAATATCGTCTGCGTGTAGGTTGGGATAATCTGATACTCGACGTGCGCTCCGATCTCCATATGTGGGAATCGCCGTTTCTTCGCCATCATTGCCAAAGCCAGATCCAAGAGAATAGACCTTCCCCTGAAGAGCTTCCGTGACTATTGTGACACTCGCCTGAGAGACACGTTGAGCCGTAGTATCTAACTGAGCTACAACTGTGATTTCGGCCTGAGAAACACGCTGTTCGTCAGCCATTAGGAAATTACCGCCTCATAACGCAGCAAAAGAGCATCTATAGCAGCATCATCCCATGGAATATCCCCGTCTGGATTATCAGCTGCTGTGTGGAAATAGTATTCCCATGTAGTCGAAAGGGTATGCTCGGTTTCCTCTTCTGTCCCATTGCTGTCAACGCCAACCTTGATACTATCTCCAGTTGCAGCTTCCATACGCGCGCGTACACAAGCCACTACGGCAATGGGTGTCTTATCGCTGCTATCAAAGTCTTCTAGAGCCAGCTCATCAGCATGCCCGTTTGTATTCGTCTCGTTGTAATCCGCATCATTCGCTGGTATCTCATCTACCATCGCGTAATTATCGGCACCAGCCGATGGGGCATAATCGTCTTGCGCTGTGTCGGCATTTGGGAGCCTGTCATGGCACTCTAGGTTACCTAGATACCCCCCATGTCCAAGGACTATATCATCCGCAAATCTTGTCCAGTTTATTTCCCCTGATGCGTAGATTCTGAAATAGTCAACATTGGCAGTAGCGCCAGCGGGTAGGGTGTCACCGGAATAACTAATACTTTCGTGACCGTTTATCTTGGCATTGATAGAGCCAGCGTTGTCGATTTCGCAATAGAATTGTACATGAAACCAGTCATTCACAGAAACTGTAATTGATCCTGCCGCAACAAGTCCCCCGTCAACGTAGGCGTCGAAGGTATGTGTTACCGCGTTCCATATGAGACTTACATATTCACCACTTGTGAGGGTGAACCGCAAGGCCCAAGCACTGACAAGATTAAAGCTGGCTCCAAGATCGACCCACATAGAAACGCTGGGATCTGTTGGTGAGCCTACCATACTCATTCGTGCATAACCAGTATTTCCGCGTACAGATAGACCATATGCTCCAGTGTGTGCGTATGTAACGCTAACATTCGCTCCGCCACCGCCGGATGCCCAATACGGACCAATTGGAATTTCTCCGTTATCGAAACTATACGCTGATTCTATTGTGGCCATTATAGACTCCTAGATGATGTCATTTGTGCTACCGTAGACCTGACTATGTATCCAGCCAGGATCACGCTCTCCAGTTCCAAGATCACCTCGCCCAAAAGCATGAATCCCCACACCTTGTCCGGCTCCAGCTTGTGTTACGCTGATGATACAATTCTTTACATAGGATACACCAGGTGCCGCAGGCAACACCAATCCATAAACCATATCAGCATTATTGACGCTGCGAATGAGGCTCATATTCTCCCAATACGTTCCGTCGCTCAGACTAAGTTGCCCATCTATGGCTGATTCAAACTGTGATACACCCTTTAGCGTCCCATGTGCCACAGTCCACGGTCCACCGCTGATCGTCCCCGCACATAGCTCAAGCACATCTCCCGCTGCCATTGCCGCAAGACCAGCTGTAAGTCCCGCATCAGAGAAGGCGTACTCCCTAAGTACAGCTCCACCTGAGTCAAAAAGCAAGAGTGTGTCGCCACCACGTCCAATAGTAGGTGCCAATGCCGGTCCAGTAAGATCAATGTCCGGCCCCTCAACAATTGTTTGCGTATAGCGAGCATCGCCTTCTGCAGGCGTCAATACATCAGCAAGAGTTAGTTCTTGTCCAGCCAACGCAAGTGCTGCGTCACTGCCTACCCCTAGCGTAACTGCCGCGTGATGCGGCGCTCCATCCCCGATAGCCGTGTGTTCTGCTTCCGTGAATATGAAATCAGTAAGAACAACTTTCTTCTTCGCAAACGCATCCGCGCTATCCTCAATAACTAAAACATCAGCGTCAACCGGAACAGCTTTTACAGCAATGGCATTAATTTCACCGGCAACATTATCATGAATTGCATCAGGGTCTACTCCACCTATAGACAAACTTGCAAGTGTAGCTTTCTTCTTTGCGTATCCAACATCGCTATCTTCAATAACAAAAATATCAGCATTAACAGGAACAGCCTTAGCTGCTATTAAATTTATTTCATTATCAACATTATCATGAATTGCGTCTGGGTCAGTGCTGCCCCCAGTTATATCGGCGCTAGCTGCCGCCTCAAGCTGGCTTATGCGCTTGAAGATATCTTTTAGCTTTATTGCCAGATCTCTAAATATATCTTTTATTTCATCCATTACTTACCTATCCCGGTATATCTGCAAACTCAAATTCTTTGCTGCTTTCGCCATGGTTGCTTCCACTAACAGCAACAGCAACTCTAACCAGCCTCTTGTTATATTCTGTGTCACCAAGATAGGCCGTCACCCTATCACCGATAAAGTAATCCACTCCGTACAACGACGCCGGAGAATCACTTGGAATAAATGCAAACTCACTAAGAACCGGACTTGTCTCAAGGTATTCATCTCCAAGATCGGTCATTTCAGCATCTGTACCCTGACTAGATCCGCCTCTCATGGCTTCTCTAAGCTGTAAATAATCACCGTCAATTCTGTCCGCTGTTTCTGTAGTTATAATCTTTGCAAGTCCGGTTATAGCGTCTCGTCCGAACACAAAGCATCTATTAATTTCAGTGCTGTATTCCGTACTTATTCTTGCACTAGAAATATTCCCTCTCTCAAGACTAAAAATGTGAGGCGAGTAACCAGCCGCATTCAATCCAGTAGAACTATCTAGACCAACAACGCTTCTATCTGTTCCAAGCTGGTCCTCGTAAGTCTTGAATAAATAATTGCCCAAACCCAGGGTTGGATGTATTATAACATTAAAATCGATCTCTGCAAAGGTTGCTATATCCTGAAGCGTTGCAAGAACAGCTTTGCCGGAGCGATCTCCACTCCAAGTGTCGCCTAATCCAAAATCGCCATCAACATAGAACCCCGTAAGATTTGCGTTCTTCTCTCTTCCGTTAGAAGTCAGCGCCTGCGCTCCTCTGTTCTCAAGCACATATTCTTTCATAACGGTTTCTGCAGCGTCGCTTTTCTTAGAATAGATGCTTTCTGCCTGGTATCCAACCACAACATTTTTCAGTAACACATTAAATCCTCTACCAACAACTGTGTACTGAGTATTTCCGTTTCCATAAAAGGCAGATCCGAAATCATAGCACAGACCCACAAATTCAATATACCAATCAACATATCCGGGTATCTTTCTTTTTACTACTAGGATACAGTTCTCTTCAAACAAAGGTCTTTTTGGATCGTTATAACTCATTTGCAACGTAAAGAAGCCAGTATCGTTTACCTTGTGTCCATACTGAAGAGAGCGATAATCATCTATTATCGCTAAAAGATTTCCGTTATAGTCATACAACCACAGTTGGTAAATCGCGGCCAAGGCCATGCTTCTACTCTCGCTCCGTCTTACAATAACTAACTATACAATCTATACACAAATTATATCACAAAAATGATTTATTGCAACATTCAAAGCGCAAAAGACCAACCGTAAACGCTACGGTTGGTCTTTATAGCACGAACAACAGATCTATAACACAATTACTTTTTTGTTAATATGTGAACAGCGCTGTCATTTCCAAAGACGCGCCCCACCGAACAGAATTCAAGCACTGTTTAGATCTTTAACCCGAAGCAAAACTGTGCTACCGAGGCCCAATAGCCAGCCAAGCTATATCAAATGATTCTTCGTTAACTGTATCGCACATCAAATAGGCAGTAAATCCTTCTGGTGAAATAGTGCCTGAGTTGGTAAATCTAAATAGTTGTGGATCTCCAGCTCCCAACGCGTTGTTCGTCATACTACAAATCACAATTGGTTCATACGAGAAGGCAACCGGGAACGTCACCACCTGACTTCCGACTGTCGTCAATCCAGGTTTTGCTATAGTAATAACACCACACTGTACCAGACTAGTGCAAGAAGGCGTGTAATCTGTGGTTCCATTCTGTGCCCAAATCGTTGCGCTTCCTCCTTGCCTGCGATAGATTGGCGTTACGCTAGCTATCACATAGTCTCTTGTGTCAATAATTGAATCTGCGTCTGCGCCACCACTATCAACAAGAAGTTGTGCCAAACTAATTTCCCATGTTGTTCCGTCTATCTGTGTTACAGCCGGAGCTGCTGCGGCTGTTGACGCGCCGCCATCACTGTTTCCACCGGCCTCAAGCAACACAAGTCTCACTGTCTGCAACGCAAAATCTTTCTGTAGTACAACAGTGTACCAATTGTTCCCGGTTGCAGGAACAGCAACGGTGAAATCAACATTGGCAGTATTTCTATACAGCTTTCCATCAACAAACGCAATACCATTCGCAACCCTAGCGGTTGTTCCAGCAGGACAACTTACCCCAAGCAAGCCAGTATACCCTGTCTTTGCGGTATCAACAACACCCTGTACTGTTCTGTCATATGCAAGAAGCTCTGACATCATATCAGTAAATTCATCATCAGAATACGGCGCGTCTGTAGCATCTCCGATAGCTGAGCCGGACCACACAAGACTCTTTTGAGTCATAATTATCTCCCTATATTCCTATATACTTATCAAACCATGTAACCGCAACGCTCGTTGACACAGTTGCCTGCGTTCCAATTACTCTTAATGTGTTCACGCCACCGGTAATTTCTGGATCTGGCGCAATATGAAACGTTGCCAAATCAGAATCGCTTGACACAACCCCAATTCTATTAGTTACACCGTTTTCAACAACCGTCTTAATCCCATAATTCAAATCTATCACAATAGAGCTTCCAGATGGAATAATGTAATTTATTTTTATCTCTTCGTCTGTAGAAACATTATATATTTCCGGCATGCTTAACGGTCCAGTAATTGTAATCGTTGGATATGTTAGCCAGTTGCCATCATATGTAACGTTAAGGTCTTGGTTAATAAGTCCATCAACACCAAACAAAATAGGAAACGTTATTGGGAAAATCAACTCGTTAGTTGACGTTAAAACTCCCCATGTTGCACTGCTTTGCGATGGGTTAAAAATTATAGGATCATGAGCAATAAACCTTATAGTTTCGTCAATCGCCCACTCATCCCAATCTCGACCTCTTCCATTAAACGCCGGTCCTTTTTCAAGAACAACATACAAATCTCTTACTGTTCCATCAGAAATGATTTTTCTTAATCTTCCTCTTTCAAACGAGCCGCTAGCACTACGATTCGGCCTAATTGAATTAATCAATTCCAGCCTATGGTCCCAATAATCATCTCTACAGCCACCAGTTCTTCTATGTACGAGCTGAACAATTCGTGGCGTCAGTCTGTAATCAAGAACAGTTACCCCATGCTGGAACGGACCTTTCTGAGTAACCCAGTCAATTCCCGGCATTCCCCATCCAGAAAAACTCATTAGTGCTTTTTGCGCATTGTCATGAAACGAATACGCGTCTGTCGGATCTGCAATTACACCGGCAGTGCTAATCGTCGCGTCTGGTGGAATATAGAAATCCCATTCTATTTGTCTTGTCATTATTTATGCCTTATTGTCTCACACCAGAAAGAGCCGCCGACACATCATAATAAATTCCGGCTTCGCTTTCATAGTTTCTATATGTTGGATTTACCTCAACGTTTGTTGAATAATAGTTCGTTGTCTGATTTGTAACCGATTGACCAGCTGCTCTTGTCATTCCGCTAACAAGTCCACCAATCGCACCAATGGGATAGCGTGCGCCCTTCTCAATACCAACTCCCATTCCTAGAGATACATCTTCACCAATCTCCATAAACACCTTTGACGGTGAACCCTCACGCAACAAATTCTTGGCTGCATTTATGGCACTTGTAACAACGGCCTTCGCCGCATCAATCACTTTTCCAGCAGCGTCCTTAATACCCTGAGCAAGACCTTTAATTAAGTTGCCACCAACCTCCTTGAACTTGGACGTTAGCATTTTTACATTGTCAAGCGTTTTCATCATCCACGTTTTTACCTTGACTGGCAACTCTTTTATTTGATCAATGATTCCTGTAACAAACTCAGTAGCCAGTGCAACAGCGTCAGCAACAAGTGTTGTAAACCATTCAACAACTTTCGCAACAAGATCGGACACAAGAGCAATGGCGTCAGAGGCAAGCGTTGTAAACCACTCCACAATTGCTTTAACCATATCTGGTATAATCGAACCACCAACCAGTTTTTCATACAAAGTAGTAAAGAACTGAATGACAGTCTCTATAAATGTTCCAATCGCCAGCACAACAGCTAGAAACAAACCCGCAAAAATTCCTACTACTACATTCCATAATCCAGTAAGTATGTTAATGGCACCGCTTTTCATTTTTTCCCATGCTTCTGCAACTTGTTCGTTGTTTCCTCTTATCAGACCAATAATCACCTCAACAAGACCAACAACAATATCAATAATCCCAGTTGCCATTTGTACAACGCCAACAAGAATCTTTGCAAACCCCAAAGCCAACCCAGCAATACCAGCAATCAATCCCGCAAGCACTCCCACTACGATACCAATAGCCGCAACAAGAATACCACCAAGAACCAAAACAACAGGCTGTATAGCTGTCCACAGATCAGAAAATGCAACTCCAAGCTCTGCAAGAACCGGAGCCATCAGTTCGCCTACGAAACTAACAACACCCGCAAGCACTTCCCACATAGCTGCAAACGCAGCTCCAAGAGCTTCCACAACAGGAGAAATAGACGACCAATTTGCCGCTATAACCGCAGCAAGCAGCGCAACACCAGCAATTACAAGAACTAGTGGTAAGTTAATAGCCGCCAGCGCACCAGCTATAACAGGCAATATAACAGATAAATAGCCACCTATTAAGGCGACAGCTGAGAAAATACCAGCACCAACAAGCACAGCGGCAACGCCAGCCATAATTGGTATTGCCACCGCTCCAAATCTCGCAATAGCATCTATAATGTTCTCAAAATCTGCTTGTGATTCTTCACCAAAGGCCAACCCGATTGCGTCCCCAATTCCGTCAAGACCACCGCTTACATCACCCTCAGAGAACGCCTTGAACGCACTTGCCAAACCAGTAACAACACCTGTAATATCAGTTCCGAACACAGTATCCAAAGCTGCACCTAAAGTTAATAGACCCCCCTCAATATCACCACCTATTAGTGCTTCAAAGCCTGCTGTTAGCTCTGGAGTAACAGCAGAAAGATCATTAAGATATGGAATAATTGTAGCAAGCCAGTCCGTTGAATATTCTTCGCCAAACACTTCGAGAAACAATTCTCCAAGTGTTGCTAGTCCACCAAAAAAGTCTCCACCAGTCAGATTGGCCCACCCAGATTCTATTTCTGGACCAACAGCCGCCAGCTCTTGTAGAAACGGAATAATTTCAGGAGACCACTCAATAGCAACCTCTTCTCCAAACAGCGTACTTATCGCGTTATACAAATCGAGAAAGGCAGCTGACCAATCACCCTCAAATATACTATCAATTGCTCCACCAAAGTCTTCAATCACACTTGAATTACCAAACAAAAGAACAACTGCGTTTAGCGCAGTGCCAAAGGTATCAAAGAATTGTACTATTCCAGGCCCAACGTTTTGTACAAGATCGTTTAATGTAACCATCGCGTTCTTCAATGCTTCATCAAGACCTTGCTCAATCTGAATTTTCAGTGTCTCAACACTTGAGTCTAAGATTTCAGCCTTTCCTGTAAGGGTGTCCATCATAATAGCGGCCTGCTCTTCAATGCCAATAGCATTGTCAATAGAGTCTGCCATGTCGTTCCAGCCGCCTATTCCCTGTTCTATTAAAGCAAATGCAGCACGACCACCAACCTGCGTAAAAATATCCTCAAGTTTTGTAAGCTTTGCTTCATCGGACATTCCCGAAACTGCTTCTCCAAGCTGACCAATAATATCAATCAGTGGATACATCTTTTCTGTAGTTGGATCAAATACATTTATACCCAAATCTGTGAGAACAGCACCGGCAGCTTTTGACGGATCAATCAAGTTTGTCATCATAGAAGCCAACGACCTTCCGGCTCTTGTTCCCTTAATTCCAAACTGACTCAAGAGAGCAATGGCGGTTGTCGTATCATAAATAGACAACCCGGCTTGCGCGGCAGCAGGACCAATATAACCATACGCACCTGTTAAGTCTTCAACCTCAGCTACAGACGCGTTAGCAGCTCTTACCATATAATCAAAAGAATCATTAACAAAATCAGCTTTTTCTGCATCTGTTTCAAGCTCTCTGCCAAATGTTGACAGTGTAACAATAGCAGCATCTGCGGCCTGATCAATTGTAAGCGTTGACGCTGCAACAAGATCAAACACACCTCTAACAGCACCACCAAGCTTTGCTGTTCCACCAAGATAGCCTCTCATATCACCAAACATCGCGTTAATGTTAAGTCCACCCTTATACAAAAGCGCCATTGCTTCAGCTGCACCAACGGCGCTCGCGCCGAACACAGTTACATCATTACCAACAGCAATCGCAGCTTGAGAAAGATCTCCAATTGAAATAGTTGGGTCGTCAGACGCCGCCTTAACAATAGCCATTTGATCTTGGAAGTCAGCACCAACGGAGATAGCAGAAGAAGCAAAATCCCACAATTTATTTATTGCAGCTGGAATTGCTCTTGTTGCTAGATATGCAAAAGAGTTACCAAGAGCGGTGGATATTGTTCTTCCAAGCATGCTAGCGCCACCGGCAACGTTTTGGTTTAAAACGTTGATCTTGTTAATAGTCTTGATATATATGTTTGAGTTTCTTGTAAAGGCAGATATATCAAATACTGCTGTTACGCCTATTCTTTGCATAGACTATTCGCCTTACGCCTTAGCGTTATTTTCTTTTTCGTTCTTCTAAGAGCTGATCGTATGCACGCATCTTGTTTTCTACTTCATAGACGGCAAGCATCTCAGCTTTAGTATCATCTTCTAAGGCACCCCACCTTTCTAGATCAATTCCCCAACTCTTCGCAACTAAATCTTCATGAAGCCTACGTGAATAACTCCACTCGCCTTCTTTAACTTTAAGTCTTTCTATTTCTCCTCCAGACTTATGCTTTACCTGAAAACATACCCTTGGCAGCTTCTGCCAAGTCCTCCGACACACCGCTCATGCTAATGCCAATTATTGCTTGCATATAACCGTTGATATCATCAACAACTTTTAGAACAACGGTCGTCATGAACAGAACTTTTTTGTCATATTCATTTTCTGGTATTTCCAGACCAAGCCATTCCAACTTTGCTTCCCAGCTATCATCAAATTCAACGTCTTGATCCATAATCATAACGCCAAACATCTTGTCTGTAAGCTCACCATTAAACTCACCTACGTTGGCAAGATATTGTTCCCATGCTGCAACGTCTTCTGCTGGAGCTTTTTCATCCTTAATTGATTCTTCATCATACTCATAGCATTGCTCGTTATCGCTTCCAGGAAGCGCGACACAATACTTTGGTGCATCCAAAGAAACTCCGTTGCTCTCAAATTCTTTCTTGAGTGCTATTTGCACTTTCTGCAACAGGATTGGAGACACAGGAACAATACTCAATTCTCTATTGTAAGTCGTAACATACTTATGCATTTACTTCCCCCATTCTATTGTTGGTAGGCAACCATATTCCAGGTTGCCTACCGCTATCTATAAATCTTAACCGCTAACCTTAACGATTATGCCGTCATTTCCAACAGCCCAAGCCTTATTAGAACTCAACCCAGTAATAGAGTTTAGTCCTGTGTTGGTTGGAGTTGTAATTGACTCCCAGCTATGTCCACCATTTCTGCTGCGAATAACTGTTCCAATAGGTCCGCCTGTATTAGACACAGCCCACGCAACAAACTTATTCACAACATTAATGCTGTCAACTGTTCCACCAGAAATAGAATACTTCTGAGTCCACGATGTTCCACCATTGAATGTCATGTAAATCTTGCCGTCTGATGTTCCAACCATTGCAGTATTCTTGTCAAGCATCTGCACAGTAAGAACGTCAGGTGTACCTGTAATGTCAGTAACCTCACTCCAAGTAACTCCACCGTCATCTGTCTTTAGAACTTTGCCGCTATCACCACACGCCATGCCATTTTCTGGATCGGCGAAATGAACACCACGAAGATCTTCTGTGGTTACAGTTCCCTCCGATTGTGGCGTCCATGTTTCTCCACCATCGTCAGAGAAGAAAATATATCCACCACTAATCACAAGCCAGATATGGCGCTTGTCAATAGCAAACAAAGCATCGCTATCAACAGCGACTCTTGTTCCAGCCGCTTCAACGTAAACATTTGACCATGCAGCACCAGTGTCATCACTGTAAGCAACCTCAGCGGGATTTGTAGGTGCTGCTTCAGCGCCACGCGTTACCAACCATCTATTTGCCGAGTTATTTACAGCAAAGCAAACAGCACTCAAGATGTCCTCAGTGGCCGCAAACGGACCAGTGATGGCATCAAAATTAACACCACTATCTATCGTATATAGAATTTCAGCAGCCATTATTTACACCTCACTTTTATGTTTCAGAAGTAGCGATAAACCCATTCTGACCAAGAGCTATCGCAGAACCACAGCTGTCGGCGCATTGGCTGTCATCGCAGAATACTATATCATTTAGAACCTCAGAGCTTGTAGTTGACACAAGAACTGCAGCAGCAGATCTCATTTCAATATCAGGCGGCAGGGCGCTAACATCAAAGTTTCTTGTAACTGGATCGTCACTATCCAACATCACAAGATTTGACAAACTTCTGCTTGTAACCTTTCTTACATCATAAGCAAAAATTGTGTCAGCATTATCAAATACATCTTTTCTTCCACAAGAAGTCATTGTAATGTACATAGAGAACGGACAAATCTGTTCTCTCAAATGACTCAATGCGCTTGTAAGTCTCTCCATAATAGAGAATGTAATCATCTCTGGTGGTGAAGAAGACGAACCCACTGCCACGAAAGCCTTTGGCGTTGCGGGGTTAGGACAATAAAATGGAGTCTCATCTCCCTGCGGAGAATCAACGCTTTCCACCTGATGACATCCAAGGAACACAAGATCTGTTCCTGGTCCGTCAGGCTGTATCCACAATCCACCCATACCAGCTGTTAAATAATCACTCATATTGACACCTCTTAGTATCTATGTCCACTAATCCTAATTGATTTCTCAATTGCTCTTGCAAACGCAAGCGACATATTGCGCTCTTTGCTTTTTGCAATAATCACGTCCCATTTCCTGGCCTTTATTCCTGGTCTGGGTCTGCTTCTACTTACATATGCAACGCCTCCCATACCTCCCCTGGCAGCAATCCTTCCAGGTTTGGTCTTTGGCACAAAGTTTGGAGTCATTGTTGCGTATCTAACGCCGGTTCCATCATTCAGATATCCATAAACTTCATCTTCTGTCCACACAGATCCTGTTATTTTTATGTTGAAAACGCCAGTCGTCTTAACTTCTTTTTTAAACGCAGGCTTGTTGCTGAACGTCGCAACAGAAGAATCAAAATCTTTTTCAACGAGATCAACAACGTGTTCCATTTCATCCTCAAATGGTTTTATCATAGCGTTTAGGCTTGGAACACTAGCCTTAATCACTGTCCATCCCGACATATTCAAACCCCTTTAAATCAACTATGCACTCAGCGTCGTTCTTGTCAATGTTTCTTGTTCTTCCTGGCAAAAAAATATAACGCGCACCAGAAGCACATCCCTCTATACAAATAGTTCTAGGGCCATCATAAACCACATTTATGTTCTCAACTGTTCTATAATAACTATCAAGATCAACATTGACAGACGGCGATGTTACATACTTTACTCTTCCACAATTTCTGCACATAAGATCTCTCCGCCAGAAAGAGCCAGTGGTAACATAAGCCACCATAAACCAAGTAACATTGCGACGGCGACCGCTGCTCCAACCCAAACGCTTAGGCAATAGTGGCACTCAAACAGCTTTCCGAAAAACGTTTCTGGATACCCATGTGGATATCCCATGCTACTATGAATTATTCCAAACATACTTCTAAACTTCGTAAACATCTTCCACGGACCAAGCTCTTTCATCAATAAACTAGTAAGTCTGTACGTAGCCAAAATCGCAATAATCAAATAAGCTATACTTATATCTTTCATATTCATATTATAGCAAACAATCCTGTATTGTCAACAGCAACAAGGGTCATGCATAAAACATGACCCTTGACTTCCAATTTCTATGTGTTATAATTAACTCATAATAGACATACGCAGAAAAAATAACCCTTCTGAGCCACGATTGGCTAGGGGTTATTTCTGGTTGTGGTTATACTAAACATACGGGGATGTCATCCATTGCTGCAAACCCTAACAGTAAGGGGTAATCATCAACCGTGGTGTTGTCGAATACAAGATAGTAGGTAATATTAAAGAAGTCGTCACCAAGATCAACGCCGTAAATTGCAGCAAATTCATAAGCGAGATCCTTAAACGCTATCAGGTCATGCCTTTCTCCAACGCCTAGATAATCAGGAAGAGCTGGATATATAGAGTGCTCATCCATCTCATTATAGAATACAGGCACCCCATCTAGAGAGCAGGACACCGGAGCCACCGTACTGAACTGCACGCGGAAATTATCTTCTTTGAACACCACGAACCGCTCAATACCAAATAATCCTTGGTGAAACTCAATTGTGTCTTTCGGGTTCTTGTGCCAGCAATCGCAAATGGACGGACCATATAAATACCGAATATCCAAAGGTTTAAATGTACCGGCCTTCCAGTTAGTCACGCTAACCTCAACTAATAAACGCATTTCACAACCTCCTTTACAACAGAAATGGACGGTCGGTTGTCCGTTCCGTCACATTTGCTGCTCGTATACTATGATTATGTGTACAAGTATATCACATTACGCACACTTTGTCAACATGCATAACTTGTGAAATTAATATGTGTTGATTGTTTTACTTGCAACCCTTACGCCAAAGTTCTTTAATGACGAGAATACTTCCATCTCGCCAACCCTAGTTCCAAACGGGTTAACGATATCTTCGGTGATCATATAGCCACCTTCCGGCTTCATCATTTTTGTGTCGGCCTGCCAGCCTTCAACTTGAATTTGAACGTTGTCGCAGTTGCATAGCTTTCTTGGGATTCTTGAGGTCGCCAGCTTTGCTACCTGAGCAACCCACCAGTCTGACATTCTATCAGATCCTAGCGAGAACTGGTCTGTAGCTCCACTGTAATAAGAAACCAGAACCTTATGAGGCTCTATCCCCTGTGTGAAGTACGTAGATGTGAATAGTTCTGTGTCTTCATCATATGTACCAGGAGCGGCTGACACAACACTAGTTCTCTCGTCGCGAACTTGTATACATCCGTCTTGAACGGCGTAGGCACATGCTGTTGTTGAACATGCCTGGCTGCTAGTCCACAAGAATTGAGCTTGTGTTTCTGGATCATTATAAACCCTGTAGAACACAAGGTCGTCAACGTAGCTTGCAGCAACATCGGCGTCAATAGGGGTTGTAGAGGCACTTAGAGATCTTTGTCTCTGCGGTCTAAACATCTGAGACTTGCTAATGTAAACTGTCGCTATGAGTGTCGCGCTGTCATACCTTATCCTAACGTCTCCGATTTGCCATTCTGGATCAGCGCCAACGGACTCAAGTGCGGTTCTACAATTTACAGCATCGGCCAATGCGTACTCTTTGAAGAACGCTTTAAGCTCTGATGGATTGCTAATAGCCGCTATTGTCCAAACGGCCATGTCGTCAAACCCATCTCCGGTTGTGTCTATGTCATCGCCTCTTGTTGCGGTTGTTATTAGTGTTGTCGCACGAAGTCCGCCACTAATAACATGACCATAGTTAAGACTTATGGTTTTGTTCTCCCATCCAGTGGTTCCGTTCGTAGCCTTGTATCGCCTGTTGTAAAATTGCGGGTATATATGAGGCTCTTGATAGGTCCATCTTGGCGCAGGCCAATAGCCAATAAATGTAGCTATGTCCTGTTCTGCTCTGGCTATTTCTCTCACAACTTCTTCGCGAGAAACTTTTCCAGCATCCTGATACCTATATTGGTACCAGATATCATCGCAAGCTCCATCTTGCGTTAGTGTTGAATAGCCGCCAAAGAACCTTATAGGGTCTATGCCCATAAACCTAGCATATCTAGACAAACTTAACAAGGTGTCTGTTTTAGGTGCTCCATAATAAGTTTCTGTCATATGTCTATTGTATCACAATAAACCATGTTAGTCAAAGTCGAAGTCAATAATTTTTAATATGCCACGGAGTATAGTAACCCTGTTTTTCCCGCCGATCTCGTTGTTGTAAAGTTCTTCAAGCTCTTCCTTGCTAACGTCACCCATGTTCACAAAGTCAAGTATTTCGGATACCTTGTATTCGTGTGGTGATTGGATATAGCTTTTCTTTTGTCCTTCTGACGTATTGAGTTCGTTTTCTCCGTCAAGTTCTTCTACGAGTTCTTCTTCATCCACGGTTTCTGCTGCGACCTTGTTAAATGTTCTTTCTATGAACTCGGCGGCTGCTTTTGTCGCCTCTGCTGAAGCCTCGGCAGCAAAGTCATTAGCGGCCTTCATTTGATCTTTCCATGAGACAGTTTCTACCACAGCGCGCCTTGGGGTTTTGGTGGAAATTGTAGACCCGGTTTTTACAGGAGCGAGAGACTTGAACAGGGACTTTGACACAAAATCTGCCGCGTCTTGCGGGTGAACATTAATGATTCTTCCATTGTTGGTTCTATATCTTGTTCTTGTTACTGGTCCGATAAACGTGACTTCATTTTTGTTTCCGGCATTTCTACCAATATATTCCATGGTCACAAGCTCACTTGATGACGCGTCCTGAATATCCACTCTGTTACCTCCACATGATTTACAAGCCATTTTTAAATCCCCCAAATTATATGCGTCGTGCAGTCTTTTTACATCAGCAATCTTCATATCTCTTGATTGCTCTTGACTCGTTGCTATTTTTCTATATTCCCTTCTATATCCGAGTTGTTGTCTATAAGTGAAAAGCGGCAATGGTAATCTCCCACCGCAATGTCCGTGCGCTGCAAGCCTTAGATGAAAATCCCAATCTTCTCTGTTGTTTTCTTCATCAAACCCACCAACATCCATAAACATATTTCTTGTGTATAGACATGTAACAGCCATAATACCGTGTCTCCACAGCTTGTCAATGTCCCATTCATGGCACTCGAACTTTTCTACACCACCCTCTGTCTGCGTGAATATATCTGTGTACACCCAATCAAGATTGAAACGCTCTCGCGCCTTCCTAGTTAGCTCTAAGAATCTTGGTTGAAGATAATCATCCGCATCAAGAAACACAAGATATTCACCAGTGGAGTTTCTTACACCAACGTTGCGCGCATATCCAGCACCCCGCTTATCCATTGCTTGAATAAACTTAACATGAGGATATGCAAATATAAGTCTGTCGATTGTATCACTAAGAGCAAGCAGCTCTTTTCTTATGTTAAATACAACAACGCACTCCCATCTCTTATCAGACTGAGCCTCAACACTATCCAGCGCATCTTCAAGGTATATTTCATGGCCTGGACCAACAGGAATAATAATGCTATAAACCGGCTGGTCGTATTCGGTTACGGCCTTTACATCTTTGTCTCCAAGACATGAGAACGGCAACCATCCAGTAGTAATGTCTGTGTGCCACGATAAATAATCAGGTTCCTTATAGTCCTTACTGGTTCCACCACCAAGGTGATAGATGAACAACGGCTCTTCTGTCACAAGCTTAGCTCTATATCCATGTTTCGTAAACCTAAGCCAAAATTCGGCATCTTCTGCTCCGTACCCCTTTGGACAATAGCGCTGCTTATATCCACCAAGCTTTTGCCAATCTTCCTTTAAGAACACACAGCATGTCGGTACCTGATTGTGGCCTTTGAGCATTTCGTTTGCGTCAAACTCTCCAGGCCACTTACTAATGCTTCTGTTTCCGTTTTTGAACACAAGGGTTATTTTAGAGTACGCAAGTCTTATACCTTTGTCTTTCTCAAGAGCGCTAACCATTGTGTCAATAAACCCTGGTGCAATTTCGTCGTCGGCGTCAAGGCAGCAGATATACTTTGATGACGCGTGGCTTATCCCTGTGTTCCTTGCGCTTGCCACACCACCGTTAGACTGCCTAATGTACCCAATCCGGCTATCATGCTGCATAAGCTGCCTGGCAACGTCAGGCGTGTCATCTGTTGACCCATCGTCAACTATAATGATTTCCTTAACGGTATCGCTTGTTTGCTCACACGCAGATTGAACGGCATTTTGAAGTTCGGCAGCATAGTTATAGCATGGAATGATAATACTCGTTGTTACAGGTTCGTTTTTCTCTTCTATAACGCTTTTGTACAAATCTCGCAATTTAGACACAGCGTTTAGCCAAGAGAAATCCAACGCTCTTTGTGACGCGTTGTATCCGAACTCGTCTCTGTTTTTCATTACAATATCAAACGCGTCTATAAGAGCGGGTTCGTCGCCTGGGCCAACGAGTATTCCGTCAACCCCGCTTCTAACTATGTCAGCAGCACCACCCCAATTATATCCAATAATTGGTATTCCAGCCGCCATACACTGTAGGATACTAATTCCAAACGTCTCTTTGGTCGTTGCTATGTAGATATGAGCGCCAAGCGTAATAGATCTCATTTTGTCAAATGATATAAGGCCAGTCTCATGTATATTTCTTGGTGACGAATCTTCTGCGAAGGTAGTAACAAACGGAACCGATCTAAACGCTCTTGCCAGCACATTAACAGAATGTGGATCACAGATGTTTGACTTTCTGCTTTTGTCCCACAAAGCATAGCCTTTGCTCTCTGCTCCCTGCCACTCGTCAGCGTTTACACCATGGCCAACCACAGCGGGATCTATACGCATGTCTCTTCTAAAGTATTGAGCAACGTAGTTTGATGGAACAACTACTCTTCTTGCTCTACGCACACTTTCAACGATCAGTTGGTTCTGATCTTGTTTGTTAGAATTTAATGGGCCAATCCATAATCCATGATTGTGATGCACATCTGCATTAACGTCATAACCAAGATGTGACACCGATATGTCATATGAAGAGCCTTCTTTAACAAGCTCAACTCCAACTTCAGGAAAGTGTCTTTTGTAGTTAAGAAGAACTTGACCAACGCCATTATTAACGCCGACTTCCTCATGTGTGGGTTGCATTAAAACTTTTATGTTTGACAATTTCTCTCTCTCTGTGTCATTAGTTGTTGTTATCTATTTCTTGCATAACTCTGGTGGCTACTCATGTTCCAGAAAGGAACAGGCTTCTACGGATTAGAACCGATGCACGCTAGCCCACGTGCGAGTATATTCAATGCTGCATTATGATCTCTATCAAGAACAAGTCCGCAATAAGGACAGTCATGAACACGAACAGACAAGCCTTTTGGAACAATCTCACCACAGCCAGAACACGTCTGCGTAGTATTGCGTGGGTCAATTCGTGGTGACAGCCTGCCAGCTTCTTCCGCTTTGTAGGCCGTGAAATCCATGAATTGACGCCATGCGGCATCAGCTATGCTTTTGTTCATGCCGTGAAAGTTTCTGTTTTGCATGCTTCGAATATCTAGATTTTCAAATACAACGATCTGATATTTGTTTACTATCCTCCTGCTGAACTGATGCGCAAAATTTCTCCTGCGATTGGAAATGCGCTGGTGAATGTGTTGAATAACACGCCAGGCTCTACGCCTCTCCGGTGTCCCGTTTTCTGTTTTGCTCAAGCGCCGCTGTGCTTTGACAAGCACTTTTTCATCTTTGCGAAAGAAGCGAGGGTTGTTTATTTGTACTCCATCTGATAGAGTAGCAAAATGAGTAAGACCAACGTCAATACCAACAACCTCTGATGACGCCGGTAGAAATTTTGTTTTCATGACTACACTAAATGAAACGTACCAATAACCAAGATTGTTGCGCCTAACGGTAAGAGTTTTTATTTTACCTTTAATTGGTCGATGCAGCTTAATGCGAACATCTCCAATTTTAGACATGCGTAATTTGCCATTATTAAGAATGCTATACCCGCTTTGTGGAAAAGTAAAACTATTATATCTGTTATATCCCCTAAATCTTGGATAGCCTGGTTTTTCGCCTTTTTTGATACGGCGAAAAAACGCCTTGAACGCCAAATCAACACGCATGGACGCATTTTGCAATACTTGGCTATGTGCTTTCTTTAACCATTCATTTTCATGCTTCCATTTTGGTAACATTTTCATCGTGTCATATAAACCAATGCTTTTCTTGTGCTCTCTCCAGAAATCGCGTTTAACCTCAATCGTCTGATTATAAACCCATCGCGAGGCATCAAGAGTGTCCTGCAATGCTGTTTGTTGTGCTGGTGTTGGGTAAATTCTGTATTTAAAAGCCTTGATCATGAATATATTATACCACGCTTTATGCAAATCTGCAAGCCGCATAATTATTTTGGGTATTGACATGTCGCTGTTTTCGCGTACAATATAAGTAAGGAGAACATCAATGGCACAAAACAAACCACTGGGAAGAGATACCATCCCACGTATAAACAGAGAAGCAAAGGAGCTGTTTGACGAGGCCTTTTTAATGTTAATTACTTTTGGCGTAGATAAGTTTACAACACACGTTCAGACAAAAACGCTTAAAGAACAGCAGTTAATCTTTGACACATTTAGGCTATTTAGGTTATGTATTACAAAAGCGGTCGTAGAACAAAACTCATAATAGCTGGCGACACAAGATTCTTTAACTATGCGTGGTTAAAAGAGAAGGTGGATCAATTTATTGAAACGAATAACATAGACAGAGGGGACGTACAGATTGTAATTGGCGCAGATAAGGGAGCGTCATGGCTTGGTGGTGTATATGCAAAAGCATACGATATACCAACCAGAGTGTTTAGAGCAAATCACAGAAGATACAAAGATGGAGCAATAGCAAAGCGCAATGCAGCAATGGCAGATTACGCAACTCACTGTATTGTGTTTCCTATTTTTAAGCAATCGATTGAGTCTTATGACATGGCAAAAAAAGCACTAGAAAGCAAGCTTGTATTAGCAATATGGGAGACAAAAGATGGTAAAATTACACGAGTTGATTTCTAAATACGATATCGATGATATCGTTTCTGAGGTTGTTAGATGCTATCCAGAACAAGAGGAAGTAGCAGAAGGATACTCTCTTGTTGCTGGTATGCTGAAGGAAATGAAATACGCAACTGATAACGGTGAATACAAAATAGAAATCAACAAAGAGATAGACGAAGAATATGGGGATTACTTCAACGTTGTTGGGGTAAAAGACGCTGACGAAATGGCATACGCGCTAGAGTTTGAACCATGGGAAACATGGATGGCAGCACAGATCACAGACTCGTGTTTTGAATTGTGTTCTCAGTTAGAGGTGGTGGCTCATTGCCTTTATGAGATGACGTTTGCCGGGTTCGATCAAAAAGAAATACGAAGACAACTAGACATAATTCTAGAGGCCGCAGAAGAAGTAATGGGAGAGGGTGACGAGGATCAATAACAATCACATAGCAGCACATGGGGTTGGTGCTTATAGTAAATAAAAATAGTGGGGATATTTATTATCCCCACTATTTGCTTATATGATATTAGAAGACTACTGGCGCTCGTCAGGGTTCCAATCGCTCCAAAGTGACGGTGCGGTTCCTTCAGTATAACCACCGTCGAAGAAGTAAGCACTATCCTGATCGTAGTCACGGAAGTGATGCTCAGGTGAGTATAGAACGTGATTGATACGGCCTGCTAGCTGAGGAACCTTTAGAATAACGCGCGGTTCCAATCTACCAGAAACAGTATAGCACCACTTTTGCTGTTCAACTACCCACATGAAGCGGCCACTGTCTGATTCCCAGAAGTTTTCCTTACCGCTCAACTTTGAGATATCAGGACTTGCAAAACGATAGTCCTTATACTCTAGGAATGTTCCCATTCTGCTACCGAGATAGGTCATAGGAACGAAGTAGAAGTTGCTGGCGTAAAATCCAGCAGGAACATCGCCGTCGTTGATGTTGGTTGATTCAAAGATTCCGTCGTCTGTTACAACGTCGTATCTTGTTCCGCCAATATCAATGTACATTCCAATTGCCATTTCGTCACGTAGGTCACGAACTCTTGTGGCGTCGATGGTCATTGTGTTGCCAGCCGGAAGAGCTAGTTCGCGTGTTGAGTAGTAAGCTACCGGCCAAACCTCTAGCAACTCGGTCCATGCCTCTGGTCTAAGAGCGATCACCCAGCGTACAGGCATTAGATTCTGGCGTGACGCGTTGTGGCGTAGATACGCAGCCATTGACATCATTTCGCGGACGATTCTGAACGAGGCGTCTCCGTCAACCGCATAGATATTCCCGTAATCAAAATCTACCACTTGTGAGTGCAGAGCTGTACATGCCGCTCCTGTATGAGCGTCAAACTTATTCACACCAATCAGAATATCTAGACCGGGGAATTCCTTGTAACCGTCACCAACATCATTTGCCGGGTTTCCCTGCCAAATCATAGGAACGGTTGCGTTCTGGAACAGCGCGCCAACTTCAACCATGGCCCACGCGGTTTCAATGTCTAGAGCCTTCTGCATTGACAGAGCTTCGCTTGGCATAAACGGATCGCCGTCATTGCCAAGAATCTCATTTACAATCGTAAGATCGACTTCACCGGCATTAATTCTTTCCAGTGTACGACCAATCTCAAGCTCTTTGCTTTCACGACAAATATAACCAAACTGTGCGGTCTGGATACAAGCCTTTGTCTCGCCGCTAAGACAGGTCGCGCACTTTGTTGAAGGCTCTGTCTGGCCTGCAACCTGGCGAATACCTGTGATATAAGGGAACTGCGGATTTGTATAACGGCTTGCAGAAACTTGCATCTGCGATGCAATACCCATAGGGGTAATGCGCGCGGAGATAACTTGATTGTCAAGTCCCGCAATTCCAAACAATCCGCCTGGTCCGTGAATATAATTGGTAGAAGTAGTTCCGTCAGGAGCCTTTCTGCCAGTAGCCTTCACGCCAGCCTGAAGCACTCTAATCAAATCATTCATGTTAAAACTCATCTGTATTCCTCCACGCTTTATTAGCGATTAAGCATCCTGTCTCTCATTCCAGCGATTACACTAGGAACCTCTGGTTTAGAGAACGACTTTGAATCTTTTTCATCTAGCTCATCTTCACGAGCAACGCCACCAACCGACACGCCGTTACCCCAGAATGGAGTAAAACGCTTCTCTTCGACATGCTCTTCTTCTACCTCTTCTTGTGTATCAAGAGCTTCTACTGCGGCTCCTTTATCACCTTCTTCTAAGCCGTTGAGCCTTACAGAGAAATCTTCAATCTTTTCTGTAAGCGCGGTCAAAGCGTTTGAAAGACCCTTCAGGCCACTTGAATGAGATTCAAGCATAGTCGAAAGCTCATCAAGTTTTAGTTCCTCAACCATCTTGGTTGTCATAGCTTTAACCAGCGCAACAGCCTCTTCATCTTCTTCTTCTTCATCGTCTTCTTTTTCGTCTTCTGGAAGCTCTTCTTCTTCTTCTAATTCGGCTTCAAGCTCAGCTTCAAGCTCGGCCTCTTCTTCAGGATCGACTTCTTCATCAGAACCAACCTCTACGGCAGGTTCAAGACCTTCCTCAGCTCCTACCGCGTCGTCAGCGCCAACTTCTAGTTCAACACCTTCGACCGGAGCGACATCTTCGATAACTGGTTCCTCAGCGAAAGTAGCAAGAGCTGTAACCAAATCCTCAGCCTGCATTCTTGTTTCCTCTGGAAGTTCAGCAACAAGCTCCATAAGCATTCTATAGATTGCCATAACATCTGACTCTGGCTCCATAATTTGCTCTGACATCTCGCCTATAGCTGCTTTTTCCTCTTCGCCGGAAACCAACTCTGCAAGTTCACCCATCTTTACTGCGATTTGGTTTCTGTCCATTAATTTCTCCTCTACAGATTCTGACGCGGACGCACCAACGGACTTAAATTGAATCTTTTCATCCTCAAGAATTTCAGTACGTCGTTCGCCAACCTTTATAACAACTTCAACTAGGTCAGGCGCACCAATTGCGTCACCTATGGTTTGAAGTCCTTGCTTCTGCTTCGCTGAAAGCTTCATTAAACTTTTACCTCCAATTCCAAACTCACTTAATGTAAATGGATTTGCAGCTTCTTGTAACGGCAATACAGTTGACTTTTGTTTTGAGAACCAATTGTAAACGCCATCTTCTCTGTCATGTGGTACATACTTGTACTCATGACTGCAACCCCATCCATAAGGAGCCATTTCTGGATGTCCGTTTGGATGTAGCTCAAAGAAACTCTTAAACCAATTACCAACTTGGTTGTCGTCAAATTTACTAACCTCAACCATAAATCTGCCAACGCCACCCTGCCACATAATAGATGCAAATTCAGATCCTGGAATATGCCAGAAGTCACACTTGCTTCCCTCTGGAATACCATCTTTATCAACCCCTGCTAAATATGTCTCTATAGACTTTGTAGTAAAGATTTCTTCTTCTCTGTCTACAAACGCGTTGGTTGTCCAGGTTAAAAAGTATCCGCCATCAAAACTCTTAAAATTAACAAAACTCTTAGATCCTGTAGAGTCATTCATAAACTCAACTGCTACATCGCCAGATCCGTTGTCAAGCGCCTTCATCATCAGTATGCCGTAACTAGTAAGATATCCGTTTTCAATAAGTCCCATTGCTTCAAGCTCCGCAATGGCTTCAGCGCTAGACCCATCTGTTTTACCAATCCATGCTCTAATAAGAGCATCGGCCTGTTCTGCCGTTATATGTCCATCGTTAACGAGTTCGGTTGCTGTATTAGCTCTAACATTTTTTGCGGCGGCTTTGCGATTACGCATACCCTGCGCAGATCTCATTAATGTATCAATAGCGTCTCTTGCATCGCCACTCTTAAATTTGGCTATAAGCTGCTCGCCTCTTGATGTCATATAGAGTTCGCCGTTGTCATCCATTTCCATAAGACCAAGATCAACTAGTTTAGCAAGTCCGGTTTCTGGAACCGCTGTACCACTATCAAACTCAAACAGAGCACTAATATCTTCCTGTGCCATTTTCTTTTGTTCAACCATCGCGGCAGATACAGCGTCAATATTATCCTGCTCCTTGGTGCTAGGAGCATCTTCTTCATCTTCTTCCATGCTGTTAATAGCTCTTGAATACGCGTCTAGCGCGTCTCTCAGGTCGCCTTGTTTCAGATTCGTAACAAACGATCTTCCGCTGGTTGTCATAAACATGTTGCCTTCTGCGTCTGTTGCAATCATTCCCATATCTATGAGCGCTTGCAATGCCTCACTTGATATTTCTTCACCAGCCGCAAAATCAACAAGAGCGCCTATCAACTCTGCCGTCATGCTAGTCTTGCTAACAACGTCGTCAATTAGATCGGCAACGTTCTGAGCCTGTTCTTCTTCCTTGCTTGGTCCAGCCGCTGCGCCGCCACCACTACCACCGCCGCCGCCTGTCGGTTTCAATACGGCAGTTAGGTTCTTTGGCTCTCCGCTCTTAATGGCATTAATAATTTCATTAGCCTTTGACTGCACCATGCCAGCTTCATTCACAAGACCCGCGCTTTTGAGATCTTTCATCACGCTAGCAGAAACACCAGCACCTTCACCGGCAAGAAGGCCTTGCATTCCAACAAACATATCAGGAGTAATGCCAACATCTTCAAGTGTACGCATCATCTTCCCAATATTTCTCGCGCTGGCAAATCTTCCGCCTTCACCACGCATCAAATTACCAATAATAATCTGGCCGACCTTTGCTGACCAGTTTGCGCCACCACCACCAGACGAGCGCGGCGCTGTTGTGCGCTGTTGCCTAGATCTTTCTACACTGCCTCTAGTTGCTTCACCGGCCTTCAAGTCTACAACAGAATTATCCTCAATTACAATGTCTTGTTCGTCAATGTCTCTGTATTCAGCAAACGCAAGAACAGCACGCGCGTTATTGACGATCTCTTTCATGAGAGCGACCATTGACCTTCTTACGCGGCGACCAGCCTTTTCATCTAACTGTATGCTCATATACACTCTCTATTAAGAACAATCTTATTTACTTTATTCTATCATGTTTGTTTTTATTGTCAAGTCCTGTCTGCAATAATGTTTGACTATATCTATTTTGTGTGATAAAATAGAGTAAACACGTGGAGGTATATAGATAATGCAAAGATCACTAATATTAGGCGAAGACGGAAACGCTTTGCCAAAGACAATAAGAGTAAATGCTAATGGAGAACTTAGAGCTGAGGTTGTCAGTGGAGATGTAACCGTTGATGGCTACACCGGAATGCTAGATGAAGATGGTGTGGCCTATGGTGTTAAACAGGTTGACGGAAAGCCGCGCGTCAGCTCGGTGCCATATGCCTACGATATCGCAGAGGGTCTTGTTACTGGTCATGTGCCGTGGAACAGTTTTGGCTATACGCCAACAATGAATGCGACCAAGAGCGACCTATGGAGTAAAGCCGGTCTCTACGTCTATCCTACGTCGGCGCAGCAAATGGAGATGTATTCAAGCGATAACGCACAGGATATTGGAACAATCATCAAGGGTGACGCAACAGGGAATACTGTACAATCTGACGCTACTGGTACCACTACGACGCTCGATGATTTAGATGTAGACTTCACAGCGGCAACGGCGGTAGCAGTTGGAGATCATCTCATTCTAGACCCGCATGCGGCGCATCCAGGACCAGAGTACGGCGTCATCACAAATGTTGCCGAGCACAGGCTTACAGTGGCTAGGGGTTTCCAGAAAGGCGGCTCAGGCGCAAGCCGTTATTACGCTGTTATCGACAAGTCAGCGTATACCGGAGCGCAGGCTGTGTGGATTCAACACCTTGATGGCGATTATACAAAGCACGGCGAGATCGTAGTGCTGAACGGCACAACTCCCGTGAACACAGTAAATACTAACATATTCCGTATCAACTCAGTGCGGGTAATTGCTGCTGGGTCTGGCAATGTTCCGGTTGGTAATCTGAGCCTACGCAACACAGCCGGTGCCATTACATACGGCTACATCACACTTGGCTATACCGTTGATCGTTCATCCTTCTACACTGTACCTGATGGCTATACGTTGTACGTCACGCAGGTTACGTTTGGCTTCGGTTGTTCAAACGCTAATCGACAATATGCGCGGCTCCATGTACACTCAAATAGAGATCCGACGCGGGATTACCTAGTGAGCGATCTGCGCTATCCAGAGACAGAAGCGATAGCTGCTAATGAATCAGTTCCTCTTGTGTTCACTGTCCCACTGAAATTCTTTGAGCACACTGAGCTAAGCGCGGCAGGCGACTCAACTATAGAGGGTATTGCATTCGTCACTATGCGCGGCTGGCTAGAAGCAGACTAATAGAAAGAGACATGTTGACATTCGTTGTCACAAACTCTTTCTATTAGAGGTCTTGTTTCGGTTATTTGGCGCGACTAAAAAACAGGGTTGATCTCCCAACAGGTTCTTATGCAAATCGCAGTTTGTGATCATACGAGTCACAAACTGCGATTTGCATAAGAACCCCCCCCTGTTTCAACCTCTTATTATTACATTTCCTGCTTGCGAAATCTTCTCAACGATGTAACCTAATTTTTTGTTTGCGAGAGGCCAACTTCCCTCTTCTGACACAAAAAAGCTAAGGCCGTTTGGTGTTACCATAAAGATTTCAAATTTCAGGATTGGCGTTTGTCTTATCTCAAATCTAGATCCGTCCTGGCATACAATCTTGCCTGGATAAGCGATATAGATCATGCTACCTTCTCTGCTTATTCATTGCTTTTGTAAGCTTGTTTCTCTTTAGCCTTTTTCTCTTTTCAATCGCTCTTCTTGTCTTCCTGTTCAATCCAGACCTAAGAGCTTTAACATCTGCGTTCTTCATTATATGTCTAACAACAGGCTCTAACTCATTAATGTCAACACAGTCTGTTGTTAGATGTGGTCCGTACTCCGCATCTAATGAGATGATGTGTTGATCTGCAATTTCCTCAGACAGATATGGGCCACCAACGGCGTTGCCACTGTTTGATTTCACATACCACTTCATATTTGGCTTCATTATAATCTCCGTTCTCTACAACTTTATTATACACGGTTTATTAACACCTGTCAATGGGGTTGACAAATCGAATCATACAAGATATAATATAGTTAATGAAAATCTTGCAAAAGGTAAAATATGGCAGACGAACTATTAGAATCTAGTGTACAAAGAAAACCATCCGTAGAAGAAACAGGCCATATGGTGCTCCAGATAATGGGTGCATTCAAGAAAGATCTTCCTCCGTGGTGGTCGCCGCGTAGGGACGCTTTCTTTAGAGATTTCTGGAAGAGCGAGAATATACTTGCAAGCGCCATATATTCAATCACAGGCCGCAACGCTGCCTTTGGGTGGAAGCTGTCTGGTCTTCCTGACGATGTTAAAGACTCACAGTGGCTGTTACAATCCGCTGATTTTGGTGGCGGCTGGCAGCAACTCATAAGCAAAACCACAGAAGACTTTCTCACATCTGACAACGGCGCGTTTTGGGAAATCATTAGACCGTCAAAGGTTACTATAGACGGCTTAACGCTACCGGCTGTCAAACAATACTTTGAAAACAACGAGCGTGCAGAGTGGTTTGCTATTAAGAAGAACGGCAAAAAGATTAGGCTACGTGGCAGAAACTACAAGCTATTTGACTCTCCTCTTGACCTGCCAATTGGCATTGCTCACTTTGACAGTGCTCAGATACAAAGAACAGGAGATCCAGAAATACCGGCAATCTACACAGACAGAGACGGCCACAGACACAGACTAAGATGGTGGCAAGTCATAAGCTTTGTTGATATGCCGTCACCAATAGAGAGCATGAACGGACTGGGATTCTGTTCTGTCAGCCGTATTTTCGAGCATGCACACACGCTTAGATCTCTGGCAACATACAAAGACGAAAAGCTAAGTGGCCGGTTCGCAAGAGCGATTCATATCACAAATGCCAATCCTCAACTGATTCAAGACCAGATGAACGAGGCTAAAATGAATGCCTCAAACGCAAATCTAACACGATACTCACAACCTGTCATTGCGTCAACATTCGATCCAGGCGTTGTTCCAACGGTTGCCACAATCAATCTGGCAAACATGCCTGACGGATTCAAAGAAGAGATCACGCTTGAGTGGTACGTTTCAACGCTTGCTCTTGCTCTTGGTGTTGACTATGGGTTCCTAGCACCGCTTCCTGGCAAGGGTCTTGGAACAGCGTCTCAATCAGAGACAATGGCAAAGCAAAGTCGTGGAAAGTCGTCACGTCTATTTATGGATATGACATCAAACGCAATTAACTTTAGGGGACTTCTACCGTCTGCGGCCAGATTCTCATACGTTGAGCGCGACACAGATCAAGAAATGGCAGAGGAAAATGTAAAGAAAGCTCGTGCAGAAACCAGATTCACAATGATTAAGAGTGGTGAAATCTCAGCTCAAATAGCACGACAAATAGCAACTGATAGTGGAGACCTTAGCAACAAATATCTACAAGCAATGGGAGAGGAAGACATGGTTCCCGGCATAGAGGTTGACGGCGACGATAATCTTGAAGCAGCCACTGAGGTACTTGATTCAGTTCCAGACATTCCTGTACAACCTCAGTTCCAAGAAGAAGAAACAGGAACAGGTCTAGCGAAAGGATTGAATATTGACGAAAATAAATCAGGCGAAGATGTGCGCGATGCCACACAAGCAATTGGGTTGGTTACTAAAATCTCAAATGCGGCGCGTCAAGCGTTCAGGAAAAAGTAAAAGAAGGGAGCTAACCAGCTCCCTTCTTTGTCACATTTCAAAGAAATCGTCTAACTCACAGTATTCAGCGTTCAGCCATTGCCAAACTGTTTCATCACAGTGGCTTTCTATAGGAGCGCTTAATAGACACTTTGACAGATAATCAATCACATCAATCATCCACAAAAGATCTGCCACACCATGCTCCCATGCAGTGAGGTCTTTTACGCTTTCTATAATAGAGCAATCTGCAGCCGCTCTATCAGAAAGCTTGCTAATCATCGCTAGTATTTCACTCTTGTTTCGTGCTAGTATCTTTTCCACAACAAACTCCATACTACTCTCTTGATTCAATACATGTCTCCATCCATTCATAAAGGGTGTCTTCAACGTACTGTACTACTTCTTCTAGAGTTGCGTAGGACTGTGTTGTACACCACAGTTTAAGTGTGTTGTCGTATTCCGGGTGCCAAAAACCATTACCGTCTTGTTCGACATGACAAACAATCTGACCGAATAAAACAAACGTATGTCTTTCATTTAACTGTTTCCACATCTACTTGACAAGCTCCCAATTCTAGTATATAATATATCTACATTAAGCACAAGTGCGCCGAGAAATCACTACACCCACGGGTTGGTGATTTTTCTGTTGTTATCGCTCTGACGCCAGTTGATACACCACAAGGTTTTCTCTTTCAACGCAATAGATGTTCTTGTCACCATCAATTACGGCTATCTCCGTCCGCCTAAACTGACAGGCTCTGTTTGCTGTGCTGTACGTTTCAATAAGTTTATTATCTGCTCTGTATCCGCCAGCCGCTCCTGTAATAAAAACAGTTGCAATAATCACTAAAACTAATAAAATACCAACTTCTCCGTCTTCCATTTAAATCTCCTTTTTCTCTATACTCTTATTATACGTGACGACTCTCTCCGTTTTAGTGGAGAGCTTCTCAGGCTACGCACAGTCCCATGACTCACGTTAACGCCTGATGGCTCCGTCCGAGCCAGCTTAAGAATATTAATTGCAGCATTAACATCTCTATCTAGAATTAGACCACAATAAGGACAATTATGAACACGAACGCTCAGGTCTTTAGGCACAATCTCTCCGCATCCAGAGCACATTTGCGATGTGTAGGCAGGGGGTACGGCGACAACTTGAGAGACAGTATTTTCGACTTTGCTCTCCAGCATCTGCCGGAACATTCCCAAACCAGCGTCGTGCGCGCTCAAGGCGAGATGATGATTGTGGGTCATAAAGATGAGATTTAGATCTTCAATCGCAATCAACGTATAGGTGTCTGCGAGCTTGCGCGTTTCCTTATGCCAAAAGTCACGCCGTTGGTTAGTAATGTGGCTATGTTGTTTTGCGACTTGAAAGATTGCTTTTCTCCTACGACCAGAACCCCTCTTACGCCGAGAGATTCGACGTTGTTTAACGCGTAGCTCCTTGAGCGATTTCCTGAGCCAGCGGGGGTTATCAACAAATGTTCCATCAGAGAGCGCCAGAAGATTATGCAATCCAACGTCAACGCCAACCTCAGACGGTAATCGATCAACGATCTCTTTATCAGGCATCTCTATCTGCAAGCAAACATACCACCTATCGAGACTGCGTTTAATTATGACATGCTTAATCCTGGCGTCGTCGGGAATATCCCGATGATACTTTACTTTGATCTCACCAACGCTTTGTACGTAAAGCAATGTGCGTCCAGTACCACCCAACCTTAATTTACAGCCATTGCCATACGTGAACTCGATACTATGCCAGCGGCTAGCGCTCTTGAAACGCGGAAATCCAGCCTTCTCTCCGGCCTTGACTCGACGGAAGAATGCGCGATACGCTTTGTCAAGACGTCTAAGTGTCTGTTGCATACAGGTGAAGTTTAGTGTTCCTAGTCTGTCTGGATCTGCGCGTCGAAGGTCTCCGAAGCGCTTGCACTGTGCGGCATAAGTCACGCCATAACCATTCTCTCTGTAAGCTACAATTCGTTGTTCGAGTGCCGCATTGTACACGTCACGCGATAAACTGAGAAGGTAATTCAACCCCCTTGATTGGCGAGCGTGTGGGTATAAACGGTACTTGTAGGTGCGGATCATTCGATGTCTTCGCGTTTAGCAAGCGCTCGAATAGCCAGCTCTAAGACGGCGGTTAGACTGACGCCTAGCTTGCTTGACAAGAGATAGCGCAGCCGAACTGCCTCATTTGTGAGTCGGACGCTAGTCTGTTTTTTAGTGATCATAATTGTATTGTAACACAGTTTGTGTTATTGTCAATGGTCAATACCCAGTTGTAAATCTGGCGATTTGGTGGTATAATAGGAAGAACAACCCACTTATATTGCGCTTGCAGAAAGGCATTCGCAGTACTACTTTTTTATAAGGAGCTATAACAAGATGGATTTTCACCTGGACCCCTTTGCGGTAAATAAGAAGTATTTCGACAATCAATTATCAGAGTTTGTATATTATTCCAAGTATTCGAGGTATAGAGAAGATTTAGGTAGACGCGAGACATGGAGCGAGACGGTTGACAGAGTTGTTGATTACCTTAGATGGTTAAGCGACGACAAATTAGAGAACGATGACTACGTGCGCATTAAGCATTACATTCTTAATATGAAGGTTATGCCTTCAATGCGCCTAATGGCAATGGCAGGAAAAGCAGCAAAAGCACACCCGATTAGTATTTACAATTGTTCAGGAACTCCAATGGATTCACTCAAAGCATTCTCTGAGATTATGTATCTATCGATGAATGGTGTGGGGGTTGGGTTCAGCGTTGAGAAAATGTTTATTGACAAGCTTCCGGCTGTAAGCAGACAAACCACGCAGCCGCGCGGATTGTTTAAACTTCAAATCGCAGACACAACAGAGGGGTGGTGTAACGCGTTTAACACTGGCATAAACACATGGGTTAACGGGTTCGATATTAAGTTTGACTTCTCCAAGATACGAAAGGCCGGTTCTCCACTGAAAACCAAGGGTGGAACAGCGTCAGGTCCGCAGTCGCTAGTGGATCTGCTTCGGCTTACGAGAGAAGCGATTCTTGCGAAACAGGGAGAAAGATTATCGTCTGTAGATGTCTATGATATAGTTTGCAAGACGTTTGACTGTGTTATTAGTGGCGGCGTGAGAAGGTCTGCGGGTCTTTGCATGTTCGACAATGACGACACAGAGATGCTAAACGCCAAGAACGGAGACTACTGGAATTATGCACCGTGGAGATCGAATGCAAACAACAGTGTTGTGTTCACCGGAAGACTTAGCAGAGAAGATGTAGACGAGTATTTTGAGAGAATGCATGATGGACTTAACGGAGAGCCTGGATTCTTTTCGCGTTACGCTGCCGTGAAAACAATGCCTTTGCGCAGGGATAAAGAACATATGTTTATGATTAATCCTTGCGGAGAATCGATCCTTAGATCTGGCTCTAACGGCGGCGGTCTTTGCAATCTAACATCTGTTGTTGCGCGGCCTTATGATACCCTGTCTACACTTGCAGATAAAGCTGAGATTGCATCAATTATTGGAACAATACAAAGTATGGCAACGGACTTTTTATATCTAAGAAGTGGATGGAAAGAGAATGCAGAAGAAGAAAGATTGCTTGGTGTCGATATTACTGGTCATTTCGACTGTAAGGAAGTTAGAGACTGGGGAACTCTGATTACTCTAAGGAGTGTGGTCGTGAGAACAAACAGAAAGTATGCAGACATACTTGGGATTAACAGAAGCGCGGCAACGACTGTCGTTAAGCCTAGTGGGAACAGCGGTGTTCTATTGAATGTGAGTAGCGGTGTACATCCAAGGTGGAGTAAGTATTACAAGAGAAATGTTAGAGTGAACACTGATAGTCCGCTGTTCCAGGTTCTAAAAAGCAGTGGAATTGAAATGATCAAAGAGAGCAACAAGACTTATGTGGTTGGGTTTGCCGTTAGAAGTCCAGCTGGATCTATAACAAAAGACATGGTAACTGCAATGGAACATCTTGAGTACTGGAAGACGGTTAAGTTAAATTATACAGAGCATAGCGTGTCAATGACGTGCTATTATGACGCAAACGAAATCGAGGCAATCAAAACCTGGATTTATGATAATCAGGATATAGCCACCGGGTTAACATTCCTTCCAAGAAGCGACGCTGTATATGAGAACGCTCCTTATATAGATATAACCGATGATCAATATAGAAAGCTTGTTCTAAACGAGCCTGTCATTGATTTTGGTTTGTTAGGAAGCCTAGAGAAGACAGATAGAACAGAATCGAGTAGAGAGATGGCATGCTCTGCTGGTCAATGTGATTTACAGATGTAGGGTTTGATAGAAAGGAAAAACAGGGGAAATTAAAATGAAAGGGAAGAATTATTCTAGAAACAACACCGGCAAAAGAAAGAAATCGGATCTATATGAAACCCCATATAGTCTCACTAGGTTGCTTCTGCAACAAGAGGGGTTCGGCTCGTCTGTTCTTGAACCGTGTTGTGGGAACGGAGCGGTTGTTAAAGTACTGCGTGAGTTTGGATATAAGGATGTGACATCATATGACTTGCAGGCAGACGGACTTGACTTTCTAGACGAAGACAGAATGTTTGACAGCATAGTTACTAATCCGCCGTACTCACTGTCGTATGAGTTCATTGTAAAAAGTAAGAGCGTGTGTAGGAATAGGTTTGCTCTACTTCTTCCGTTGACATATTTGCAGGGTAACAAAAGACTCAAAGATATCTGGAAAGATTCATTTTTCCCACTACAAAGAATATATGTGTTCTCTAGATATCCACTACTAGGAGAAAAGCTTAGAGAGGACGGCAAGGTAAATACTGGAATGCAAACTTACGCTTGGTATATTTGGGATAATAATTATTCAGGAGAGCCTGTCATACGCTGGATAGATTTGAATCCATGGATTATAAGGAAACGCGATATAGAATAAACCAGAAATAACCCCCGGCCAATCGTGGCTCAGTAGGAGAGAGGTGGTTGTTAGCCACCTCTTTTTTGCTAGTATGGAGTGTATCTGGTTATGTGGGAATTGAAATAGTTGTATTCATGCTCGTCTGCGGGGGTGTATAGGGGGACAGAGTAAAGGCCTTTAATGTAAGCATGAAGCTCGGCTAGTGATGATTGTTCTGTGAGGTTGTGGTGGTATAGACGTGTTGTGGTTGCAAATTCGTCGCTACCATGATTACGACATGTGGCATCGAAGCTTTTTGGTTTACGATACGGGGTTCTTCTGTCTTTACGGTTGGGGTAATAATTGTCAAAGCTCATTGAAAACTCCCTTTTCAACTATGTCTTATTTTATCATAGAAATTGGGTATTGACAAGTGGGGTCGGAACACGTATAATAGGGGTAGAGGAAGAATGAGAATCTAATTTAAGTCAGATAAATGGGTTGGGTGATCTTGTGGTGTTCTGGAAGATCTAGTGAGAAGTGAGATTAAGATCCTTTGCGAATGACGCGAGTAAGAGATTGTTTGAGATTGTTGATTAGAGACTTTCTGTTGGATAGGGGGGTGTCACAGATGGGGACGGAGGCATGACACGAGGTTATAGCTTCCTCTCTGGATAATCCGTCACTCATCGCAGCTGATATGCAATTTTGCATAGCGGGGGTTCGACGTATAGGCATTCCTGGAAATGGCATTGTGTGTCTCCTTATAAGTATAGTTAGATTATAGCATGTCAGTGGAAGAATGTCAATGTGAGTGTTATGAAAGATGCGTGGAAGAGTTAACAGGTGTTTGGTGTGAAAAAGAGGGGTTTGTATTTTTGGGAAAATGAGAGGGGTATATAATGAAGCTGGTGAAGTTTAGAGCGGGTGGTGAGCTGGAAATTTGTAGACGGTTTAGATGGATGCCGTTTATCAGAGATAACGCTTTGGTGTGGTTTGATTACATTTATGTGGCTAGGGTGTCTGGCAAAGTTGAGGATATTACAGACGCATTGTTTTTCAGGTGGAGACGGCTTGATGTGGTTAGTAAGAACACATATGATCTGTTGGATATGATTGAGAAGCGGTTTGGCGTGGTTAGATGTAAAGCAACGTTCGCTAGATCCGCATATGGCTGGAATGTCGGAGACTGTAATTCTGTACGGCTTAGAGTTAGTGATACTACGGTTAATGCGGATACTATTGAGGAAGGTATTGAAAAGCTTTGGAATGCATTGTATGAGAAGTGCTATGAGGGTGTTGATGTAAAACACCAGCGCCACGAAGAGCTTGGAGGATTGCATGGATGAAGACATGGCGACTATAAAGAGAAGCGATCTGGTGAAGGCTTTTAGGATGAAGGAAGAGGGGGTTCTGTATGGACTGACAGGAAAGGAGTTGAGTGAAGCTGTCTGCAAAGCTCACGATTGGATTCTGGTTAGCCTTTATGGTCTTGAGGGGTGGCGTAAAGAGAAAAGAGATTGTACACGCTATTCTGTGGGTGCTTCTGGATATAGCTATATATGGGAACCAGGATCGATGTATGAAGCAGAGTATTCGCCAAGCACTGATAGAGCGCAGGCAATGGACTTGATTGTGGAGTTGTGGGACGGAAGACACCCCAGGCAACATAATGATGCGCCACCAGTTGTATCAGTTGTGAAAATAACGCTGTCAGACTCTATACCCCAAGAGGTGTCAATGACCGCGTTTAGTCCTACTCTCGCAGATGTGCATATGAGTGGGGAAGATTTCTGTGAAGTCGCATGTAAGTTGTATCTCAAAGTGGTGGGGTGGACACCAGAAGAAGAAGAAGAAGAACGGTCTAAAAACTAATCTCTAGACCTTCTTCCCCACGTGTGATAAGTAGCCTCATGATACAGTAAATGTTACACGTGTCAAGTGTTGGAATATGTGATAGGGGAAAACGTGATGAAAGGTGAATTTGAAAATTTTGTATGACCGCCAAAATTGTAAAACGTGATGGGGTAAAACGTTATGAAAGGTGAATTTGAAAATTTTGTATGAATATGTAAGAGGTAGGGCTACTGTATCACACTCACAAAAACAGACCTTTTTCAAACCGTTGAAAAAATCAATAAAAAAATCAACTTTTTTGAACTTTTTCGAGGAAACTTTAATAATTTTAAGTTCAAACTAAATAATTTTAAGTTTAGACTAAATAATCTTAGAGTAGAACATATGTGCTAGTTTCTATCTTAAGATATAGCATACTTTCTTTGTGAGTGTAGGTTAAGTGCTTGCAAGATTGCAATGCATAGCTATAGCTGCAATAAGAAACTACAAGGTATCTTAAGGTAGCTCAAGGATACTTGCAATGCATAGCTATAATTGCAATAAGAAACTACAAGGTATCTTAAGATTAGAATAAGTAAGACAAGCATCTGCACTTCGCGTAGTCACAGTAAGACCTCAGAACGCACATGCAAGCCTGGACACATGAGCACACATGCAGGCACATGAGCACACATGCACAAGCGCGCGCAGCCGCGCGACCCGCGCGCGTAGACTACGCGAAATCAGCCATTGAATAAACAAGACCGATATGCGAGATATTCGACTTTTGGAATTTGGTACTTGACAAGCCAGAAATACAGGTTATGCTGCAATAGCAGCACAGAAAACGACCGAACAACTAGCAGTAAGGGAGACGGAATGAGCGCAAACAACTTGACTGAAGGCACACTACTGAAGACCACAACCGCTAGAGGCGACAAGGCAAGACATGTGGTCTACATTGACCGCCGACTGCAGATCCTCAAGACAACCGCAAACGACAACTCGGATTGCAGGGAGATGATTCTAGACATTATTTCTCACTATCCCTCATATGCTGATGCGGTAGAATCGCTGCAATACATTGCAGCAGTCTACAACGAGACCCACACTGACAGCTCATACTTCATTGAGCTAGACAGCGGCAAGCTCATCAGGAATTGGAGAAATGCACTAGTGTCGCTACACCAGAAGTTTCAGGCAGCATAGGGGGAGAAGTGAAGACTTTAATTGCAGTGCTGGCGGTCACGGTAGCGGCAGTAGGATTGACGGTCTTTCCAGTCTTTGAGACACTGGCTGCAAATGTTCTTGCGCTAAGCCAATTTCTAGGAGGTGTATAATGCCGGGTCTATCTCAAACTCATTTTGAGTACATCCTGAAGAACGCACAAAAAAATGCAAGGCCAGGTCTGCTTGACAGCCGTGGCTGGCAAGATAGAATGCCGAACTTCGCCGCGATGCAAGAAAAAAATGCACAGGTTTTCTTGCGGGAGACCGAGGATGCAAAAGCACAAATTGTACCGGCAGAATAGGGGGAGAAAACAAAATTGCAAGGCCAGGGAAACCCGGCCTTTTTTCTTGCAGCCGATCCGCGATGCCACACTATGACTACGCGAAATGAAGACCGTATGATTAGAAATACAGCCGTCTGGTTAATTGCCGTTTCTGCAAGTTTTCATTGCAAACTTTGAAATTTCTGCAGCGCTGAAACTGGCGTTCTCTAAAAGCAGCCGTCAAGTGTACGCTGAAATAGCCGTTTGGGAGAATTCCCCACTTTGACCCTGAAAACAGCTCAAAATAGGGTGGGTTCCCCACTTTGACCCTGAAAACAGCTCAAAATAGGGTGGACGCCCCACTGAAAAAACGCGAAAATGGTAACGAAGACTCCTGGTAAGTTGCAAGAAACAGCCGTCGCTGCAAGAAAAAAATCAGCCAAAGAGCGTCTGGATGCTGCCGCAAAAAAATATTGCAAGCCGCCAAAAGTGCTGCAAGAAAAAAATCAGCCGATGGCGACAGACCCAGCTCTGCAAGAAAAACTTGCAATCCAACAAATCGCTGCAAAGAAAGAATCAGCTAGAGGTCGCCGTCTGCCGCTGCAAGAAAACATGACCGAACGGTTCGGTCGCTCTCATTTTATCTTGCGCTTCCATGGTAGTGCGAAAAACGCGCATGAGCGCGCATGTACGCGTAGACTACGCGAAATGAGGACAACCATCTGACTAATTATTTCTAACCGTATTCAAACAGTCTTGTCAATAGTACTTTAGTACTATATAGAACATTTGCGCCTAGTACTAATTTCCTATTGCGTCTGGGTTGACCGTATGATAGAATTGGATTAAGTTTAACTAGCACAAAGGAGCAGAAATGGACGAGACCACGGCAGAATTCGCGATTAAGACCGTCATCCGGGGAGATCACGTAGAATGCGAGGTAGACACGCGAACACAAAAAGATCGCGGGTTCATCGAGACCTCAATCTTTTTTGCAGACGAGGACATGGTTGTTTTTTCAGACTCTGTAGAACCTGAAAGCGCACTCTGCGACCACCGGCGAGCCGTCAGAGCTGCAAGACTAGCTGTTAGCCGGTTCGATGAAATCGCGAATGAGGAGTACAGCCGTCTGCTCAATACCTTATGCAAGGTGACAACCTGCGCAATGGTCGGGATCGAAGCTGACAAGCGCGAATGGCACGAGAAGCCATTCTAGCAACACAAAATGAGACCGGCAGAAATGCCGGTCTTTTTTCTTGCGTTGACTTTGCAATTTCTTATGTATGACTACGCGAAATGAACACGTCCATCTACTTTAATATTGTCAATAGTACTTTAGTACTATATAGAACATTTGCGCCTAGTACTAAAGTACTATTGCGTCTGGGTGAGCTGCATGGTACAATTGGATTAAGTTTAACTAGCATCAAGGAGGCGAGATGACCACCATAACGACCCTGAAGCAGCAGTACATGGCGACCTTAGTCCAGGAGTTGGCTATCTTCACGTTGGACATGCATGTGGTGCAAGCATCGCGGCACTTCGATGTTTTCAGTGGAGTTTTCCGTGGAGTCGAGTTCGAGATGTCATTTTATGATGGCAAGATCGGCTGGATTGAACCAGATCTTGACAAGATCGCTCCGCACGACGTGGAGGCATGGTACACCGATCTCGACACAATATGCGGCATCGATAGCGCATAGCAACATAAATTGCAAGGCCACCGCAAGGTGGCCTTTTCTCTTTCCGCGATCTTGCAATTTCTTATGTATGACTACGCGAAATGAACACGTCCATCTACTTTAATATTGTCAATAGTACTTTAGTACTATATAGAACATTTGCGCCTAGTACTAAAGTACTATTG